>Ga0209624_10000053_pt1 | contig 111384 bp, 89 predicted proteins | sample JacPinW_OM2H0_O1_FD_188565 | JGI IMG/M metagenome (GOLD analysis project Ga0209624, IMG submission 188565) | Forest soil microbial communities from Algoma, Ontario, Canada - Jack Pine, Ontario site 1_JW_OM2H0_O1 (SPAdes) (version 2) | ecosystem: Environmental > Terrestrial > Soil > Boreal... | reverse complement strand
GACGGAACTCGGTTATATGGCCGGGCTGCAGCCCGAATTCGACAAGCGCAATTGCAAGATTATCGGCTTGAGCGTGGACCCGGTGAGCAGTCACAGCAAGTGGGCCGCGGACATTGAAGAAACGCAGGGCCACAAGGTGAAATATCCGATGATCGGGGACCCGGAACTCAAAGTAGCTAAGCTTTATGACATGCTACCGGCCGATGCCGGCGACACTTCCGAAGGCCGCACCGCAGCCACGAACGCCACCGTGCGTACCGTGTTCGTGATCGGTCCGGACAAGAAGATCAAGCTGATGCTTAGCTACCCGATGAGCACCGGCCGCAACTTCGACGAAGTGCTGCGCGTGCTCGATTCGATGCAGCTCACGGCGAAGCATAAAGTGGCCACGCCAGTGAATTGGAAACAGGGCGAGGACGTCATCATTCTGCCAGCGGTAACGGAGGAAGAGGCCAAGCAGAAGTATCCTGGGGGCTGGAAAGCGCCACGGCCTTATCTGCGGATCGTTCCCCAACCGAAGTAGCAGCGGCGAGCGAGGTGATGTCGCGTGATTTTTAAACAGTTCTACCTGCCGTGCCTGGCTCATGCGTCCTACATTATGGGAGACGAGGAGACGGGCACGGCGGCAGTTGTTGACCCGCAGCGGGACATCGACCAATACATTTCGTTTGCTGCCGAGCATGCTCTCGAGATCAAGCACGTATTTCTGACGCATCTACACGCTGATTTCGTCGCCGGGCATTTGGAATTGCGCGATCGCGCCGGCGCAACAATTTACCTTGGCGCCGCGGCTAAAGCGGGCTACGCGTTTACTCCCGTTCGCGATGGCGACGTTCTCGAATTCGGAAAAGTGCGCTTGAAAGGGATGGAAACGCCGGGGCATACGCCAGAGTCCATCTCCATCGTCGTCTACGATCTGAACATCAGCGATTCTCAGCCGCAGGCCGTACTCACCGGCGACACTTTATTCATCGGCGATGTGGGGCGGCCCGATCTGCGCGCGGCACTCGGGTGGTCGGCCAGCGAACTCGGCGGCATGCTTTTCGAATCCGTGCACGCGAAGCTGTTGGCGCTGCCGGATCAAATTCTGGTGTATCCCGCGCACGGCGCGGGTTCGCTCTGCGGGAAAGCGCTCAGCAAAGAGACGGTCTCAACGCTCGGCGAGCAGCGGCGATCGAACTATGCGCTGCAGCCCATGAGCAAGGAAGAATTCATTCACGTGGTGACCGCGGATCAACCGGAAGCTCCGGCCTACTTCAACTATGACGCTGTGCTGAACAGCCAGGAGCGGCCTACGCTCGATCAAGCGCTGGCGCGCGAGATGAATCCGCTGACGCTGGATGCTGTGTTGGCGTTGCAAGCAGAGGGCGCACAGATCCTCGATACGCGTGACGCCGGCGAATTTGCTTCGGCGCATTTGCTGGGAAGTATCAACATCGGGCTGGTCGGCCAGTATGCGACGTGGGCCGGAACCGTGCTCGACCGAAACCATCCTATCGTAATCATTGCGGACCCTGGGCGGGAGAACGAGTCGGCCGTTCGGCTCGGCCGCATTGGGTTCGATCACGTGGCTGGATATTTGCAGAACGGGTTGCAGAGTCTCGAATCGCGGCCGGAACTGATCGCGTTCACTGAGCGCGTCAGTGCGCAGTACGCCGCCGAACTTTTGTCATCGAATGAGCCGCCGTTGGCGATTGATGTGCGCGCGCCGCGTGAGCGTGAACAGAAACATATCGCGGGCAGCGTGGGACTCCCGCTTAATCATCTTTTAGAGAATATGGACACGCTGCCGAGAACTCGGCCGTTGCTCATCTACTGTGCCGGCGGGTACCGATCTTCGATCGCCGCGAGCTTGTTGCAAGGATGCGGATTTGAGGCCGTCAGTGAGATAGCTGGTGGCATTACGGCATGGGAGGCAGCGAAGCTACCTGTTGTCGCGGGGCAGGCTTAGAAAACTGCGGTGCCGGGCTAGATTTTGTCGAGGGCCTGCTCGAGGTCGGCGATCAAGTCTTCGATGTCTTCGATGCCGACCGATATGCGGACGAGGCCGTCGGTAATTCCGATTTTGTGCCGGATATCCGCTGGGATCGAAGCGTGCGTCATCGTCGCAGGGTGCGAAATCAGAGTCTCGACGCCGCCTAGGCTCTCGGCGAGCGAGCAGAGTTTGACGTGATTCAAGAGCTTGCGCGCCGCTTCGAGAGTGCCGAGGTCGAACGAGATCATGGCTCCAAAACCCCGCTGCTGCCGCTTAGCGAGTTCATGCTGCGGGTGCGAGGGCAAGCCTGGGTAGATGACGCGGTCAACTTTTGGGTGTCCATGCAGGAACTTCGCGACCGCCATCCCGTTGGCATCGTGGCGCTCCATCCGGACAGCGAGCGTCTTCACGCCTCTCGAGACGAGAAAACAATCCATGGGCGCGAGGCCAGCGCCGGCTGAGCGCTGGATGAAATAAATTTTCTCTGCGTCCTCCGCGCGAGTCAAAACGGCGACGCCGCCGGTGCAATCGCTGTGGCCGTTGAGATACTTGGTCATCGAATGGACGACGATGTGGGCACCAAGTGAAATTGGTTGTTGGAGATAAGGGCTGAGGAACGTGTTGTCTACTGTCAGCGTGAGATGGTGATCCTTGGCGATGCGACCGCATGCGGCGAGGTCGGAGACAATCATTGTCGGGTTGGTTGGAGTCTCGACGTAGAGCATTTTCGTGTTGGGACGCAACGCGGCGTTGATTTTTTCGACAGAAGACGTGTCCACGTAGCTGAATTCGAGCCCAAATTGGACGAGAAGCTGGGTCGTCAGCCGGAAAACGCCGCCGTAGACGGAATCTGAAAGCACACAGTGGTCGCCGGGGCGCAGAAGACGGAAAACGGCGTCAATGGCGGCCATCCCGGTGGTGAAGACATACGCGGAAGGCGCGCCCTCGAGCTTCGCGAGGCAGCGTTCGAGGGCCTTTCGGTTCGGGTGATTCGTTCTGGCGTAGTCGTATCCCTTATTCTGGCCGAGCGCGTCCTGAAGGTAGGTGGAAGTCTGGTAGATCGGCGCAACGATTGAGCCGGTGGCGGGGTCGGGCTCCTGGCCTACATGGATGGCGTCGGTGGAAAATCCCATAAATGCGTTCTCCTCGATATTCTGCGCTTGCGCGACGAGCGAAGCGGCTTGCGAAACACACTCAGATTGCGCACAATGGCTGGCGAGCGTGGATTGCACGACCGCCGGCGAGATACTCTTTGGGTTTCTGAGAGTTCGTAACCGGCAAAGCGCTTGCGCCGAAACTGACTCCTCGAAGTTAGCCCAGGGAAAGCGGTCAGTCAAATTGCGCGCTAGCCCGTGTGACGCGGTGGTTAGAATTGTCACGGCGATCGGCTAACGGAAGCGGGCCAACGGTCCGAGGTACTCATTTGAGCGGTTTTACTCTTCGTCGGTTGGCCATTGGTACCCTTCTGACGATCTTTCCTGCTTGGTCGACTGTGGCTGCGCGGCAACAAAGTGATAATCCGCCTCCACAGTCATCTTCACCGGCCGCCCAGACCGGGCATTCCGAACAGACCCCTGAGCCAACGCAACCGGCAAAGCCAGTACCTGCTCCAAAACCTGCCGATCCGCCGCAGAAAGACGCAAAATCTGACGATGCGCCGGAATCGAAACTCAGAGTGAGTGTGGTGGCGGCTGATACTGGGAAGCCGGTCGCGAATGCGAGTGTGTATATACGATTTCCCGAGGGCAAAACTTTCTTCACGCGCAAAGATAAAGAAGCGGAGATGAATTTCAAAACGAATCAGGACGGCAGCGTGAAAGTGCCAAGCGTGCCGCGAGGAAAAATTTTGGTTCAGATTGTCGCGCCGGGTTGGCACACGTACGGAAAGTGGTACGAAATTGTGAAGGACGAAGAAGAAATAAATATTCGCCTCGATAAGCCTCCGCGTTGGTACTAGCTTCGTAGCTGATCAGGAATTTTCTGCTAAAGTGTTTTTAAAACTGCTTGGAGTTTCTTCGCGTGCCCTTGAATGCATCGTTCTTCCACGTGCTTCACTGAAAACAGACGCATTTGCCCTGTCGTGGTGCAAAACGCATAAACGATTGGTTTCGCGGGTTGTTTTGTGCAAGAGGGGCGGCTTTTCCACAAGCTTTTCAACACAACTGTTGAAAACTTTAACGAGAAATTATTTTTAGTGGCGCGAATTTCGAAGTTGCGGCGGTGAAATTGCTGTGCGGAGTTATTGGGGCGATGTCTCTCCACGGTTGGGCGAAAACTTTTGATGGCGGATTGGAGTTCGTCGCGACACATTGAGCGGCGGCGCGGAAAAACGCCGGCAAGATGCCGGCGCTACGATGGAGTTTGTGGCTTCGATGAGATTTTGGTGGATTGGGCTTGATTGTATCCGTAAATCGCAGGCAGGATGCCCGCGCCACGATGATCGAGGTGTGGCTCCGATGGGGGAAATTGCGCTGATTGGGCGTGATATTATTTCTTTTTGCTCGGTGATCTTCCGACCTTGATGAAATCGCTTATCGTGAATGCGGATGACTTTGGATTGACGGCCGGCGTTAACGCCGGGATCGTTCAGGCGTTTCGAGATGGAATTCTCACCAGCACGACGTTGATGGCGACTGGTGATGGGTTTGATGACGCCGTGGCGCGCGTTCGTGAAAATCCGGGGATCGACGTTGGAGTCCACCTCGTGCTTATCGGGGGCAACTGCGCGGCTCCTGTGAATGAAATTCCGTCGCTCGCGAAGGAGAGTGGCGAGCTGCCGAATTCCTTGTTGGAGCTGGTGGGCCGGGTTACGAGCGGGCTGATCCCCAGCGAGGAAATCGAGCGGGAATTCAGGGCGCAAATCGAGCGCGTGATCTCGGCAGGCATTACGCCATCGCATCTGGACAGCCACAAGCACACGCACGCGCATCCCATTGTGATGGAAGCGCTTTTTCGCGTGGCGCGGGAGTTCGGCATTAAACGCATTCGCAAGCCGTTCGAAGAAACGGCAAGTGCGCCAAAATTGCCGGAATCGAGCGGCGCGGTGACGCAGCGCTTCTTGATGTCGGTCGCCAGCATGACCGCACCGGCGTTTCGCAGAGGCATCAAGGCATATGATCTGCGGGCTCCCGATCATTTTTTCGGAGTAATGTTGACGGGGCAATTATGCGGCAGGGCGTTGCGCCAGCTGATCGAGCAGCTTCCGGAGGGCACGAGCGAAATCATGTGCCATCCTGGGATTTGCGACGCGGAACTCGAGAGAAATTCGACCAGGCTCAAGAAGCAACGGCAGGTCGAGCTCGAGGCGCTCCTCGACGCCGAGGTCGCCACGGCGGTTCGCAGATCGGGCGTACGGCTTATGCCGTACCGCGACCTCAACTAAGAGAAAATGAGGCACTTGAGCTGAACCAGTGAGAGAATTAGAGGCAATGCCGCCGAAATACTCAGTCGTCGTGCCCCTCCATAATGAGGAGTCGAGCATCCGCGAGCTTTACGCGCGGTTGAGCGATGTGATGACCGGCCGCTACGAGCCGGTGGAATTCGTTTTCGTGGACGATCACAGCCACGATGGAACCGCGCTGATTTTAGCGGAGCTGGCAGGGCTCGACGGGCGCGTAGTGGCGCTGCGGTTGAAGAGAAATTATGGTCAGACCGTCGCGCTCTCGGCCGGCTTCGACTATGCCGCGGGCGAGATCATTATTTCGATGGATGGCGACCTGCAGCACGATCCAGCAGATATCCCCGCGATGCTCGATGCGTTCGAGGCGACCGACAGCGACATCGTCAGCGGCTGGCGCGAGAAGCGCGTCGACAATTACTTGCTGCGGCGTCTGCCGTCGCGCGTGGCGAATTGGATGATGGCGAAGTTTTCTGGCGTGGATATCCACGACTTCGGAACGACTTTCAAGATATACCGGCGCGAAACTATTAAAGATATTCGACTTTATGGGGAGCTCCACCGGTTCATTCCGGCGCTGGCGGCGTGGAACGGCGCAAAGGTAACAGAAGTTCCGATCAAGAATATCGTTCGGCCGAGCGGGCAATCTCATTACGGGATTTCGCGGACGATTCGCGTGTTCTTCGATCTGCTAACGATTCGCTTTCTGCTGCGGTATATGACGCGGCCGCTACACTTCTTCGGTCCTCCGGGAATCCTGGCCGTGTTTGGCGGCGGAGGGATTCTGACTTTTCTGTTTTTCGAGAAGATTCTTTTGGGGACCCACCTGTTTCAGGAGCATGGGCCGTTACTCGTGCTGGGAATGATGCTTTTCTTGTTTGGCTTGCAGGTGCTTGCCGTGGGCCTGATTGGCGAATTGCTGATGCGGACGCATTTTGAGGGGCGTGACAAGCCAATTTATCGCGTCGAACGCATTGCCCGAGCGGATCGAACTGCTGCGGCGCGGACGTCTTAATCGATAAACTAAAATTGACGTATCATCCGCGACCGTCTATTACCGCCTGGAAGGGAATTGATATCGAATCTTCGATAGTTTTGCCATTCCTCACCCACTGGAGAAACTCAATGAAGGCTGCTTGTCGAATTGCAATCGCTGTGCTGTTGCTCGTCAGCTTATCGCCCGCGGGCATCGCCCAGATGGGCATGATGCGAACGCCGGACATGTCGGGTATCTGGAATCCGGTGGTCGGCGCGGGAGGATCGTACGAGATGCAATCGGCCGACGGCAAGACACGCCATTTGGATATTTTCATCGCGGGCAAGGAAAGCGTCGGCGGGAAGGACGCGTACTGGCTGGAAATAGCGACGGAAAGCGGCCAGCGGCCCGGCGCGATTCTGATCAAGACGCTGACGATCGTTGACGGCACCAACAGCCAGGCGAGCCGCACAATCATTCAGATGCAGGGCCAACCTCCGATGGAAATGTCTGAGCAGATGATGGGCGGGCATCAGTCAAGTAAATATAGCGACATCCGCGATCAGGGGCAGAATATGGGCAGCGAGACCGTCACCGTCCCCGCTGGAACGTTCGTATGCGACCACTGGCACTCGAATAATGGCGGCGACGTCTGGATTTCGCCCAAGGTGCCTCCGTTCGGCCTGGTTAAATCCGTATCCAAGGATGGAAACACGACGGTTCTCGCCCACGTTCTCACGGACGCGAAAGATCGAATAACAGGCACCCCGGTGCCGTTCGACCCGATGCGGATGATGCAGCAGGGAAGGCCGCCGCAACAGTAGACCAGCAGCAAATTTCACAGATCTACGACGAAGTAACAAGAGGCGCCTCGGTCCGGGGCGCCTCTTTCATTTTCTGCTTGGAGGCAGGGCGCGGTGCCAGTAGGATTCACCAATTACTTCGAGGAGACCCATCGTGGCTTCTACGGAGGACAAGTTTTACCGTGCCCGTGTTCTTGAGCGCATCGACGTCTCAAATGATTTGTGGAAGTTGCGTGTAGACCCCGGCGGCGAGTTTGATTTCGTCGCCGGACAGTACGCGACGCTTGGCGTCCACACGCCTGAAAAGCTTGTCGAGCGCGCTTACTCCATCGTTTCTTCGCCATACGAAGAGACTCTCGAAATATTCTTCGAACTTGTGCCGCAAGGCGATTTGACGCCTCTCCTGTTCCGTTTGCAGCCGGGCGCGGAGCTAAAGATCCGAAGGATTGCCAAGGGCCGCTTCACGCTTGATTTGCGCAGCGGGCATACCAATCACTTAATGATTTGCACGGTGACCGGCGTCGCCCCATTCGTTAGTTATCTAAGGACTTTTTATCGAGACTGGAGAAATCGAGAAACGCCGGGCGATCATCGTTTTTATCTCATCAATGGAGCGAGTCGGTCCTCGGAATTTGGCTACCGCGAAGAGATTGAAAGGATCGCGGCCGAAGTTCCTTGGCTCAAGTACGTGCCAACGATCAGCCGGCCATGGGACGATCCCGCGTGGGCCGGCGAAGTCGGTCGCGTCGAGGACTTGATTCGGAAATATGCTGACCAATGGAATTTGACCGGCGCAGACACAACCGGATACTTGTGCGGTCATCCTGGGATGATTGAGCTAGGTCTGGGGATTTTGAAGCGGCGGGGATTTGCAAACGCATCGTTGAAACAGGAAGTGTACTGGGTGCCAGCAAAGTGAAGCCGCTCCACTCGGGCGCCCTGAGGCGCCCGGTGGATTGGAACGCGCCGCGTGGTGGGGTTAATTTTTTGGGCCCGCGGCTGCGATCTGGTCAATGGCGTTGTCAATGGCCCGGAGTGGCGTTGAGACGTGAACCGTTTCGCCGTCGTCATCAACGTCCACCACGATGGCGCCATTGTGCGTACCGACCGTGACGTGCTGGTTTTCTTCTCTGACTTCCACGAATGTGGTGTCGCCTTCTGATTTCAGGGCATCAATGGCCGCGTGAATCGTCGGGAGCCACGGCCTGACCTGTTCTGACGCGTCCTGAAGATTCTCTTTCGGAACGAAGCGGAGGCCGGTATCGAGCACCATTGCCGGAACCATTAGCGAGACGTGCGTTCCGCCCGGTTTTTTTTCGTGCACGCGCACACTGACGAAGCCTTCGCTGGAAATCACTCCGCCTGCAGCGACGACGGTCCCGAGAGTTCCAAGAGCGAGTTTGGCGAGCAGTATCATCGTGTCCTCACTTTCGAGCGCAGCGACGCGGCTACTTCGAGCCGTCGTTCTGCGAATCAATCCAGATTTTTACGTCTTGGGTTCCGTCGTGCACGGTTACGAGGAGCGCTTCACTGGCGTTGCTCAGTGCGCGAATCGCGGCTACGAGATCGAGTTCCTGCTTCTCGTTGGGGACGAGCGCGTTGACGACCGATATTGGAATGGTGATATCCACGTTCTGGCCATGCTTTTTGTTCGATTTGTCCGGTTTGGCGGATTTGTCTGACTCATCTGAATCCGAACTCAGATCGGTCACGTGGATGATGAAGTTGCCTTTTGACTTGGCGACGCGCACTTCCTGGTCTTTTTCCTTCACGGTTACGAACTCGTTGTCAGGTGAACTGGCTACGGCCGTGAGCAGCGCGCGGACGTCCACATCTTGCATGTCCATATTTCCAATCGTGACTTTTCCGTTGCGAAGGTTACCGTTGTGAATTGTGGGGATTACTTTCTCGGCGAGGGATAGGGGAACATTCACGCTGACCATCTCGCCCTTCGAAGCGTCGTTGACTCGAACGTGAATGAACTTTTCAGGGGTGGTAGCGGCGGCCGTTTTCTTGACGGCTACGGCGCCCATCACCACGACACCCGCCAATAGACAGAGGACCGCACCCAGCTGCAAATTTTTATTCATCTCATATTCCTTTCTATCGAACTGCTGGTGGGATATACGGAGGTGGGTTAAGAAAAGTTCCGGTCAGATTAGAAATTTTATCCTTCGGGCGAGGATTGCCGTGAATTGAGTTTGGTTCCCGGAGGCGGGATCCTCCGGGCTCTGATAGAAGGATTGACTAGTCAACGCTTCATTTGGATTTGAGAGCGAAATAAAGCACGGCGAGCGGGGGCAGCGTGATCTTCAGGGAGAATTGCTGGCCGTTCCAGGGTATCGGCTCAGCCGTGACGCCTCCGAGATTGCCGACATCGCTTCCCCCGTAATAGGAGGAATCGGAATTCAAAATTTCGTGATACAAGCCGGCAACGGGCGCGCCGACTCGATAGTCGTGCCGCACGACGGGAGTGAAATTACAGACGACCAGCACGAATTCTTTCGGGTCTGCGCCCCGCCGGAGGAAGGCTAACGTGCTGCGATCCAGGTCGTTGACTTCCAGCCACTCGAATCCCTTCCAGTCGAAATCAACTTCGTGAAGAGCAGGGTTGGAAGTGTGCAGCCGGTTCAAATCAGCGACTAGGCGCTGAACGCCTCGATGCGGTGGAGAGTTTTCAAGCGACCATTCGATGCTTCGGGTTTCCGCCCATTCGTGCCGCTCGGCTAGTTCGCAACCCATGAAGAGCAACTTCTTGCCTGGATGCGCGTTGAGATAACCGAATAGCAGCCGCAAGTTCGCAAATTTCTGCCAGTCGTCGCCGGGCATTTTTGAGAGCAGCGACCGCTTGCCGTGCACGACTTCATCGTGCGAGAGCGGGAGGACGAAGTTCTCGGTGAATGCGTACATCATCGAAAACGTGAGCTGATTGTGGTGGTATTTGCGGTGAATGGGGTCTTCAGAAAAATATTTCAGCGTGTCGTTCATCCACCCCATGTTCCATTTCAGGTCGAATCCAAGGCCGCCAACGTAAGTCGGGCGCGAAACTGCCGGCCAGGACGTGGATTCCTCGGCGATCATCAGGATGCCGGAGTTTCGCGTGTGGGTGACTTCATTCAATTTCTTGATGAACGCGATGGCCTCAAGATTTTCACGGCCGCCGAATTGATTGGGAACCCATTCGCCCGGTTTTCGCGAGTAATCCAGATAGAGCATGGAAGCGACAGCGTCCACGCGCAGCCCGTCGGCGTGGTATTTCTCAAGCCAGAACAGAGCGTTGGATACCAGGAAGTTTTGCACTTCATTCCGGCCATAGTTGAAAACGAGCGTGCCCCAGTCCGGTTGCGTGCCTTTGCGAGGGTCGGCGTGCTCGTAGAGATGCGTGCCGTCGAAGTATGCGAGGCCGTGCGCGTCGCGAGGGAAATGCGCAGGTGTCCAATCGAGAATGATGCCGAGGCCTGCTTGATGGCAGCGATCCACGAAGAACTTGAAATCATCGGGCTCGCCGTAGCGGCTCGTGGGCGCAAAATATCCAACTGTCTGATAGCCCCACGATCCGTCGTAGGGATGCTCCATCACCGGCAACAGCTCGAGATGCGTGTAGCCCATTTCTTTGACGTAGGGAATCAATTCATCCACAAGCTCGCGATAGGTGAGCCAACGGCCGGTTTCGGAGTCGCGTTTGCGCCAGGATCCGAGATGCACTTCGTATATGGATAGCGGCGCGCGCAATAGGTCGCGCTTGGCGCGCTGCTCCATCCATTCGGCATCGTTCCACTGGTAGCGATCCACATCGTAGACAATCGAGCTCGTATTCGGTCGAAGTTCGGAGTAGAAGCCGTACGGATCGGCTTTCAACACGAGTTGATGTTCTATCTGCGAGAGGATTTCGAACTTGTACAGATCGCCGTGGTCCAGCCCGGGGACGAAGAGCTCCCAGATTCCCGAGAAGCCGCGGCTCAGCATCGGATGCGTGCGGCCATCCCAATGATTAAAATCGCCGACGACGCTTACACGCCGCGCGTTCGGCGCCCACACACCGAAATGCACGCCGCGCACGCCGTCGACTTCGCGAACGTGCGCTCCCAATTTTTCGTAATTGAAATAGTGCGTGCCTTCGCCGATCAAATGAAGATCGAATTCTGTAAGCAACGGCGGAAATGCGTATGCGTCGTAGCTTTCTTCCACGTAGCCACCGGCGTAAGTAACTCGGAGACGATAAGTTGCCGGGTTAATCGATTTTAATTTTTGGCCCACGGCCAACTCGGGCACTTGGACGGGGATCGTCGCGACGAAAATGTCGTCCACTGCAGAGCGCACCGCGGGCACCGGCGAGCTCTGCCCGGTCCAGATGACGCTGACCGATTCGGCGCCGGGTTTGAATACGCGGACGATAACGGAAGTCTTGCCCGCGACTTCTTCGTAGTGCGGTCCCAAAATATGGAATGGATCCGAATGCTCGCCGCGGGCCAAGGCAGTCAGCTCGATGGAGAGCAGATCGTGAGCGGATGCGGCTTGCGTACCGCTATCGGATTGGCGTTTGTCGGGCAAAGGTAGCGGCGCGCCTATGCGCCACTTCGCAGACTGCAATTCACATTCTAGCGCGTTCCACATTCTAGCGAAGGTTCCGCCGTCTACAAAGATATCTCCGAGTTCGCTCTTTCGGGGTGGCGGGTTGGTGTGGCGCTGTCGTGCCGAGAGACATTGAGAATGCCGAGGCCTAACGGGGCGCTAACATGTGGACATGCGAAGCCAACATGGATAGTCTTAGGCCCGCCCTGGGGCGCGCGGCGGGGTAAAAATCCGAAGGAGAAAATTTATGAAGAGACGTTTGTTTGCAGGGAGCATCTTGGCCGCTCTCGCACTCTTGATCGCAGGGAGTGCGGCACGCGCTCAGGACAGTGCACAGAAGAAGCCGGTGACGCCGACTTCCGCGATTCTCGATAACTGGAATGACGTTGGCAATCGCATCGTAGCGATGGCGGAAGATTGGCCCGAAGATAAATACGGTTATCGGCCAAACGCCGATGTGCGGAGTTTTGCCGACGTGATTCGCCATATCGCGGGGGCGAACTACGAGATGGTCAATCTCGCGGCGGGGAAAAAAATAGGGGTCGAAGGCGATAATCCGCCCGCGGACCAGTTCAAAACGAAAGCTCAACTCGTCGAGTACGTGAAGAAGTCCATGGCCGACGGCGCAGCCACGATTCAACAAGCGGGCGACGCGGAAATTCTGAAGCGTCTCGATTATTGGGTCGGCTATATCGGACACATGGGCGAGCATTACGGACAGCTCGTTGTGTATTACCGCAACAACGGCGTGGTGCCTCCCGCATCGCGAAAGAAGGCATCGTAGCCGCAGCAACGCACCGCAAAGCAAAGCGAGTGGAACGAATGAAGAAAGTTGCAGCCTGCCTGATGTTCGTTTTGCTCGCGGGGATGAGCTTTTTGCTCGGAATCCACGCCCAAGATCGAGATCAAGGGCGCTCGATGGTTGTGAGCCGCGGCGGGATTGTGTCCGCCGAAAGCCCGCTCGCGGCTCAAGCCGGCGCCACGATTCTTGCACATGGCGGAAATGCAATTGACGCGGCCGTGGCCACAAATGCGGTGATGGGCGTGGTCGCGCCGATGATGAATGGCATCGGCGGCGATCTCTTCGCGATTGTTTACGACGCGAAGACGGGCAAACTATACGGCATCAATGCCAGCGGTTGGTCGCCCGCTGGCTTGACGATCGCATTTCTGAAATCGCACGGAATCTCCACGATGCCTCAATCGGGGATCAACTCGGTCACGGTTCCGGGCGCGGTGGATGGCTGGGCCAAATTGCTCGATCGCTTCGGACGAAAGAAATTCGCCGAAGTTCTTGCGCCAGCGATTCATTACGCTCGCGAAGGTTTCCCTGTCCCCGAGCGGACGGCCGAAGATTGGGCCATGGACTCGGCGGCCGTCAAAGCTGACGCGAATTTCTCGAAAACTTACCTGCCCGGCGGCCAGCCCCCAAAATTAGGCGAAGTCTTTCGCAACCCGGAACTCGCGGCCTCTCTTGAAAAAATCGCTGAGGGAGGCCGCGACACTTATTACAAAGGTCCGATCGGGCGCGCAGTCGTTGAGACGTCGCGCAAAGCGGGTGGAACGATGACGCTCGACGATCTGGCTGGGTACTTGAGCGAGTGGGTTGAACCGATTTCGACTACCTATCGCGATTGGACCGTATACGAGATTCCGCCGAACGGGCAGGGGATCGCCACGCTTGAAATGTTGAATTTGATGGAAGAGTTTCCGATGGCAAAGTTTGGCTCGCTTTCGGTAGATGCGTTGCACGTGATGATCGAATCGAAGAAGTTGGCTTACGCGGATTTGCTGCGCTACGTCGGCGACCCGAAGTACAGCTCGATTCCCGTCGCGCAAATATTGTCCAAGGAGTACGCCAAGAGCCGGGCCGCCCAAATTGACATGAAGCGTGCGAACTGTGACGTTACGGCGGGAACGCTCCCCGCGGGCGGCGACACAACCTATCTCACGGTCGTGGATTCCGAAGGCAACATGGTTTCGCTGATTCAGAGCAATTACAGTGGCTTCGGGTCAGGTGTTGTCGCGGAGGGCGCGGGATTCGTGCTCCAGAATCGAGGCGGCCTCTTCAGCCTCGATCCCGCATCTCCCAATGCCCTGGCCGGGCATAAACGCCCGCTCCATACGATCATTCCGGGGTTCATGACGCGCGGCGACGAGCGCATCGCATTCGGAATCATGGGCGGCTTCAACCAAGCGCAAGCGCACGCGCAATTCGTTTCCGACATCGCCGACGGCGGAATGAACATCCAAGCTGCCCTTGAGGCGCCGCGTTTCACGAAATACACATTTAGCGGCTGTGACGTGGACATCGAACACCGCGTCTCTCAGTCAATTCGCGATGACCTAACCTCGCGCGGGCACCGAGTCACGGCGTGGCTTGGTTTCTCGTCGCACTTTGGAGGCGGTCAGGCGGTGCGCCGCGATTTCAAGAACAAAGTTAATTTCGGCGCCTCGGATCCGCGGAAAGACGGCGAAGCGATTCCGGAACCGGTGCAAAGAATTCCGTAGCTGAGTGCTCGCTTCTGAGACAGGTTCAAGACTAATCTAAGAAAAATTTAGCTCTGTTCCCCGTTGATAACCCCTGTGTTTTCTTCATCGTTGGTACCTTCGTACCATTGCCTCTTTTACCTTCGCCGTCCATGCTTGCTTACTGGGACCATTCTAGGGGCTTGTGTGCCCCTGAGCGGCTTACCGCTAGCATGGCGGATACAACTAGGGTCACTACCGATACGATTGAGCGTTCGCGCCCGCATTCGGATGCGAACCCCGTAGTGCGCGCGGCCGATAGCGCGCAGGATCTTCAAACCGCTTACCTGCACTCTCTTACAGAAAATAATCCAATCGCCATCGTCGTTCTGGACGCCGATGACTGCGTGCAGATGTGCAATCCCGCGTTTGAGCGGCTATTCCAACACACGCAGCGCGAATTGAAGGGCAAGGGTTTAGACCACTTGATCGCGCCGGAAAATCTGGCGAATGAAGCGAGCGATCTCACACGACGTGTCGGAAGCGGATCGACGGTACGAGTCACTACGCGCCGCCGTCGACGAGACGGAGTATTTCTCGACGTGCAGATTATCGGGGTCCCCCTTGCCATGCACGGACGCCAAATCGGCACGATCGGCATGTATGAGGACATCACCGAGCGGAAAAGCGCCGAGCGGGCGCAGCACCTGGCCGAGGAACGTCTTCGCAGCCTCTTCGAGCACGCCATCGAAGGAATTTTTCAGACGACAGCCGAAGGCCGGTACCTTAGCGCCAATCCAGCGCTCGCGCGTCTCTTCGGTTACAACTCGCCTGCCGAAATGATGGCGTCGATCGAGAATATTGGAAGTCAGCTGTATGCCGATCCGTCACGCCGCGAAGAGTTCAAGCGAATTATGGAGGAGCAGGATCACGTCGAAGGCTTCGAGTATGAGCTGATCCGCCGGGATGGAAAGCGCGTCTGGATCAACGAGAACGCGCACGCCGTCCGCGATGAACAGGGCAAGCTGCTGTATTACGAAGGCACGGTCGAGGACATTACCGAACGGAAGCGTGCCGAAGCCGAACGTCATGCTTCGATGGAAATCATCCGCAGTGTCAACATGACCGACAATCTGGATGACCTGCTGCGCGGCATCCACGTCGCGCTCAAAAAAGTCTTGTACGCCGAAAACTGTTTCGTTGCGCTGCACGAACCCTCCACCGACATGTTTCATTTTCCGTTCCTCGCCGACCAGTTCGACACTGCACCGCCGCCGCAAAAGGTTGGACAGAGTTGCACTGCCTATGTTTTTCGAACCGGCAAAGCGATGCTGATTCCGCAGCAGGTGTTCGATAGGCTGGTCGAACAGGGAAAAGTTGAGCTCGTGGGCACGCCTTCGCCCTCATGGCTGGGCGTTCCGCTTAGGTCTCCATCGGCGACGATTGGCGTCTTGGTCGTCCAGCATTATCAGGATCCCGGCGCGTATACGCAGCGTGATCTCGAATTTCTTTCATCCGTCGGTGGCCAAATAGCACTGGCGATTGAGCGGAAACGCCATGAAGTGGCCTTGCGCGAGAGCGAAGCTCGCCTCCGTGTCCTGGTCGAACAACTGCCCGCCATTTTATGGACGATCGACAAGAATCTTCGATTCACATCCGCCATGGGCGCGGGGCTCACACGTGTCGGCCTCAATGCGCGTGACATCGTCGGCAAGACTTTGTCGGAATTTTTCGAAACCAGCGATGGCAATTTCCTGCCGATCACGTCGCATCGCCGCGCGGTGATGGGCGAGCCGGCTACATTTCACATGGAATGGAGAAACGGCTCCTACACATGTCACGTCGAGCCGCTGCGTAACGAAAACGGACGATGCGAAGGCGCAATCTGCATGGCTCTTGACGTCAGTGACCGAAAAAAGCTCGAGGAACAGCTCCGCCAAGCCCAGAAGATGGAAGCGGTTGGCCGTCTGGCAGGTGGAATTGCGCATGATTTCAACAATCTCCTCATGGTGATCCAAGGCCATGCGGAATTGCTTACTGACCGCATGAAGCCCGGCGAGTCCTTGCGACGTAACGCCGAACAGATTCAGGAAGCCTCTCAGCGCGCCACTTCGCTCACGCGCCAGCTTCTCGCCTTCAGCCGCAAGCAGATGCTCGCGCCGGTCGTATTGAACGTTCAGGCGGTCGTGTCCGATATGGGCAAGATTCTGCGACGCTTGATTGGCGAAGATGTCGAACTCGTCACCGTGAACGCGCCGGATCTTCAGCGCGTCAAGGCCGATCGGAGCCAGATCGAACAGGTGATCATGAATTTGGCCGTCAACGCGCGCGATGCCATGCCGCGCGGCGGCAAGCTCACCATCGAAACGGCCAACGTCGAATTCGACAATAGCTATTCTCGGGCGCCGATGGTTCTGATGCCCGGCCGGTATGTGATGCTCGCGGTCACTGACAACGGCTGCGGCATGGACGCGGACACACAGGCGCACATCTTCGAGCCCTTCTACACCACCAAGGAAAAAGGGAAGGGAACGGGGCTCGGCCTCGCGACGGTTTACGGCATCGTGAAACAGAGCGGCGGATACGTGTGGGTTTATAGCGAAATCGGCAAAGGCACGACTTTCAAGATTTATCTGCCGGCCGTTGAAGAGGAAGTCGCTCCACAAGAAAAGAAGCCGGCCGCAGTTACGCTTCCACGCGGCACGGAGACGGTGCTGCTGGTCGAGGATGAAGAAGGCGTCCGCAATCTCGCCAAGGAATATCTCGAAAGTTGTGGCTATAAGGTGCTCGTCGCCGGGGACGGCAACGCCGCTATTCAACTTGCGTCTAAGCATTCCGGTCCGATTGATCTCGTCATGACGGACATCGTGATGCCGGGCATCAGCGGAAGTGACCTCGCTAAGAAGATGCAGTCCCTACGGCCCGATATTCGCGTCGTGTACATGTCCGGCTATACCGATCAGGCCATCATTCATCATGGAATTCTTTCTTCAGACGTTTTGCTCCTTCAGAAACCGTTCACGATGAGCACTCTCGCGCACAAGCTGCGCGAGGCCCTGACCACGAAACGCACAAAATCGTAACTGTCGTTCGGTTCCACGAGGCATGTAGTAAAGGCACTTTCGCACCAAAACGGGATAGTTTCCCGAAATGGCACTTCCACAAGCTGTACTCTCGACACTGCGAAATTCGCGAAGTGCAAGCAAATGTTCACCTTGGAACAGCGCACGACCTGTACCAAAGTCGTTTCAGCATGGCTCCCATCGTGCACTGTTCAAAATGCGCACAGCAAGCTGCAGCAGAGAAGGCGCACTTACGGGGTGAACAATGGGGACCACAACCACGGTAATTCAAATTCAAAATCAGCTAATCGATTTAGTACCGGAACGCGAGGCAGGTCCCGATCCCGAGCGCAGGCTTTGGGCTGCGGTGTTGCTCTTGGCCGTGGACGAGTGGCGCTCCAACAACGTGAGAGCCCACCGCGAGGCTGAAGTGTTTCTATTTGGAGGCGGTAAGGATTTTGAGACCGTCTGCCACGGTGCTGGCCTAGATCCATCCACACTGAGAACGAGATTGAAGCGGCTTCGAAACGGCCCACTGCCAGAAACCCGCCAAAGACTGCACTATGTCGCCTGATGTTACATGGCACGCACACTGGTAGTCTCCTGACGCGGCATTGATTTAAGATGCAAGCGTGGATTTGCCCCTCAGATACGGCGGAGATCGCGGAAGTCCTGGGCTGTGCCGAACCGGGACGATTCCGAAGCAAGTGGGCTTCAAGTGACCCCAGGCCGCCGCGACGCACTCCGTCCCGAGATTCAGCTCGTGCTCTGCTGCGCCCGGACGCGGCTAAGCGCCGCGTACATCGACCGCATTCGCCTCCTGGTGCGGCCGGATCTCAACTGGGCTGCCGTCATTGCCGCTGCGGAACGGATGGGGCTCACTCCTCTGGTTTTCGAGCACCTTCGAAAATTTGAAACTCGCGTGCCGCCGCTGTGGCTCGAGCGTCTCGAAAAGTCTTTTCGGACGAACGCCACTCGCTCGCTCTACCTCACCACCGAAATGCTTCGAGTCCTTGAACTTTTCGAGTCCCGTAACATCAGTGCGATTCCATACAAAGGCCCGGTTCTCGCGGCTCAAGCGTATGGCGATCTCGCCTACCGGCAATTCCATGACATTGACATCATCGTGCCGCAGCAAAGCATGGCTGAGGCGAACTCCGCGCTACTCTCGTCCGGCTTTCGTGCGCGTTTTCCCTGGGCTCACCAATCAGGCATGCCCCTCACCCGCATTCCTGGCGAGTACACATATCGCGGGGAAGATAGCGAATGCCTTCTCGAGCTGCATACGGAATACACGATGCGGCATTTCCCAGTGCGTGCTGAACTCGATGATTTTGGGCAGAGGCTTGTCAGCGTTTCCGTCGGTGGCACGAACGTCCGCACGTTCTGCTCCGAGGACGCTCTTGTTGTGCTCTCAGTGCATGGCGCGAAAGATTTCTGGAGCAAGCTGGGGTGGGTCACGGACCTCTCCGAACTAATCGGTTCGGCTGGTCGAGTCAATTGGGATCTCGTGTTCGATACCGCCGAAGCGCTGAATGCCGAGCGAATGCTGCTGCTAGGCCTTTCGCTGGCGCACGATATGCTCGACACGCGCTTGCCGGTGCCGGTATTCGAGAGAATCCAATCCGATCGCACGGTGGGTTCTTTGACAGAACGTGTCGAGCGAAAGCTCCTCTCCGGACGTCCTGAAGAATGGAATCTGGCGCAACGTGCCTGGTTCCGTGCTCGCTTGGTCCCACAGCGTCTCGAAGGAATGAAGTACCTTTGGCGCATCGCGACACAGCCCGCGGAGGACGAATGGACCGCCGCTCATGGGAGCGTATGGTCCGCGGCGATGCAATCTCTCCTGAGGCCGCTGCGTCTGGTAAAAAAGCAGCCGGGAGTAGAGCTCCCGCCGAATCAAGACGCGGAACAATAGTCACGCTGTCGAAAAACTTCGACGAAGACGCCAAGCCCTTTTCGTTTATTAAACGCCAAGCCCATCTCTTCCATTGCTTCATTCATATCTCGCGGCTACAATGGCGCGCCTCACTTAAGGAATGGCCACCGCCTCCAATCCGCATCTAACTCGCGGCTTCGGCCTGCTCCAAGCTACCGCGCTCAACATCACAAACATGGTTGGCGTCGGCCCATTTATCACCATCCCGCTGCTGATGGCGACGATGAATGGCCCGCAAGCGATGCTCGGCTGGATCACCGGCGCGTTCATCGTAGTGGCCGACGGCATGATCTGGAGTGAACTCGGCGCGGCCTTGCCAGGTTCAGGCGGTACGTACCACTTCTTGCGTGAGGCCTACGGGCATCAGACGTGGGGCCGCCTAATGGCGTTCCTATTCATCTGGCAATTCGTCATCAGCGGGCCGCTTGAAATTGCCTCTGGAATGATAGGGTTCGGAAACTACTCCGCGTATCTTTGGCCGGGTCTGTCTATGCGCGGGCAGCAATTTGTGGCGGCGGGCGTCGGCGTCCTCGCGGTGATTCTGCTAAGCAGGCAAATCAATTTCCTCGGCAAAGTCACCGTGACGCTATGGATCGGAACTCTCGCGACCATGGCGGCTGTACTAATTGTCGGCTTTCCCCATTTCAACGCGAAACTGGCATTTGATTTTCCGCCGGGCGCATTCGCATTCCAGCGCGGATTTTTCCTGGGCCTTGGCGGCGCGACCCTCATCGCGGTCTACAACTATATGGGCTACTACGATGTGTGTTACATCGGCGACGAAGTTCGCGATCCTGGCCGCGTGATTCCGCGTTCGATCCTGTATTCGATTGCCGTCTGCGCCGTTGGATATATTCTCATTCATCTCGCATTGATAGGCGTGGTGCCCTGGCGCGAAGCGATGAATTCGACGTTTCTCGTCTCGGACTTCATGGAGCGGCTCCATGGCCGCGCCGCCGCCATCATTATTACAATCATGATTCTTTGGACGGCATTCGGCTCCGTTTTCGCGCTTCTCCTGGGATACTCGCGAATTCCATACGCAGCGGCGAACGATGGCTATTTTTTTCGCGTCTTTGGAAAACTACATCCGACGAAGAAATATCCGCACGTATCGCTGCTCGTTCTGGGCGCCGTTTCTATCGGCGCGGCATTCTTCAAGCTCGATCAGGTCATCAGCGCGCTGATTACCACGCGAATCCTCGTTCAGTTTCTGGGACAGGTATTCGCGATTCCCCTGCTGCGCAAGAAATTCCCTGACTCGTCTCGGCCGTTCAAAATGTGGCTATATCCTGTGCCGGCGGTAATTGCGTTTTTCGGTTGGGCGTTCGTGTTTACAACATCAGGTTGGGGCTATGTGGGCGTGGGTGTTCTGACGCTGGCCGTCGGCGTGGTGGTATTTCTGATTCGCGCCAAACTTTCTGCTACATGGCCATTCCGCGCAGCCACGCCGGCATAACACCACGCTAAACGGAATGGCCGACACCGACTCAATTCGGCGCGGCGCTCGTTACGTTCCAGCCGCTCACTTCTAGATCAGCCTCGGCCTTGCCGAGATCGCGCATCCAGTATGTCGCCTTGATGTAGCGCGACTCTCCCGGCAGCAATTCGAAATAATTGTCATCCCACAATACCGGCAAAATTTCTTCGCCGCCGGCTCCGCGCGTGAGCCGCAGGTGAACGAGGAACGCCAGATGCTCGCTTGGATTTGAAACGTGGACAGTCGTCGTACCCTCATCTTTACCGTTCTGAGTATCAATCGAATATTTCAGCGTCACTGGCGTAAGGCGCGCAAGGTCGCGCATGTCGGCAAACGCTCTTTGCGGTGTGGTGTACCAGGTGTAGCCGCCCGAAGAGAGCACATCGGGCTTCGTCGAGAGCCAATAGAAATTCGAACTCACCGGCGCGCCAGTGGAATCTTCGAGCTTGAGATTGATGAAGTAGGTTGTCGTAATTCCGCGAACTTCGGGCACTTTCAGAGCGTTGGTCACGCTGCCAGCCGGTGAATCAATCGTCTCGCTGTGCGTATACTTCTCCGTCGCATTGACGTCGTAAACCGTCGCGGTTACTTTCAATCCAGTAAAAGAATTCAGTTCATCGTTCACAACGACCACGGATTGATTGTCATATGAATACTGGACGTGCAGCGGCTCGCATGCTTTCTTCGTGCCGAAATATCCGCCGCCGGGCCGCATGTAAAAGTCGTACAGATGCCAAATCATCGATGGCCACGCATTATTCAGCATCCATTGAATCACGCCGGTGGCCGTGCCCTTGTTTCTCCCAAAGGCTTCGAACAATGCGCGCTCGCCTTCGTACGCCATCGCCTGCGATTTCCATTCGTAATCCGCCAGATTTCTCGCCGGGCCGTAGCGCTTGTCGAGAGCCAGGTTATACAAGCCAAGATCTTTGAACTGTCCGCCGCCCGCGTGATAATCCCAGACGTCGTTGATCGGCCAGAGCTGTTTTTCCGGCATCATGCGTTTCAGGCTGTCCACCGGCGGAATCGCAGGCCCTGGGCTTGTCTCGGTGTTGAATCCGAAGGCGCCGCCGTGTTCGTGATCCTCAAGCCAGTAATTCGGCGGAACGTAATCGTATGGGCCAGTCATCTTCACCCCGGAAGGGCCGGTCACCGACGTTCGTTTCTCGGAGGCCGAGGAAAGCACCGGCTTCGGCCAGTGCTCCTGCTTCAGTACATCAAGATAAGCCTTTTCGATCTCGGCTGGCGGCGGGTTGTCGCTGCCGTTGAGCCACACAAACACGCTTGGATGATTCCGCAGCCGCGCGATCTGATCGTGCAGTGATGCCGTGGCCACTTTGCGGTCTTCCGGTTTCCATTTGGCCCATTTTTCCCAATGATCGCAGCAGCACCAGCCCGGCATCACCAAAATTCCGTATCGGTCCGCCAGATCGAAAAAATCGTCGGACATCAACTTGCCTTCCAGCCGCACCGTATTCAAGTTCATGCCGCGAACGTAACGGAAATCGTCTTCCCATCGCGTGGGATCCTGGTGAAGAAACATGTCCGGCGTCCAGCCGCCGCCGCGAATCAGCACGTCTTTTCCATTTACGCTGAATTGAGTGCCGCCCTTTGGAGTAAGCCTCGACGTGATTTGATCGATGCCGAACTTAAGTCCAATGCGGTCCGAAGTTTTCTTTCCGATATTAAATTCAAGCTGAAGGTAGTACATGTCCTGCTTGCCCATGCCATACGGCCACCAGATGTGTGGCTCGGAGATATTCAACTGCGCGAATTGTTCAGGCGTAAAAGTGATTTCCTTGGTTTCGTTGGCGGCGAGCGAAGCTTTCTGCTCAAACTTCACGTCGCCAAGCGCGCCGCGCAGAATTCCTTCGACTGGCTGCGGCGTCGAGTTATGCGCCTCCACGCGAACCGTCAAGTGCGCATTGTCCAGACTTGGCAGATCGAGTTTCGTTTCCACTTGCGCGTTTCGGACGGCCACTGGGCCGCTGGCCACCAAAAAAACATCGCCCCAGAGGCCCATGTCCTTGTCCGGCGGCAGCGGATTCCAATCCACGAATGTAATCGCGAGATCGTGCGCGGTCGGCGGAAAGATCTCCACGGCGAGTGCGTTCGCTTTGCCGGTAGCAAGCCCAGAACTAATTTCAAATTCGTAGCGACGAAAGGCACCGGCAACGTCGTTGGAGTTAGCGATCTGCCGCCCGTTCAACCAGATATTTGCGCGGTAATTAATCCCCTGAAAGTTCAGCCAGATGCTTTTGCCATGCCAGTCAGCCGGAACTTTAAATTCCGTCCGATACCACCAAGACACGCGGTATGGACTGTCTTTTCGCATTTCTTCCCACGAAAAATTCTCGCCGATCTTGTAACTCATTCCCGGATACGTGCGAAGATTCATGCCGTAGTTCGGATCTGGAAAAATTTTGTCGTCTACGAGCGCAGCCACCACGGTATTTGGCACGGTCGCCGGATACCAATCTGGAGTGGGGAAGCCCAGTTGCGAAATCGCACCGCCGCCGCCGCCGAAAATTTTCGCCGAGGATTGAACTTTCCAATCTGATTTAAGTGCAATCGTCGAAGTCTCAAAAGTCTGGCCTGAAGCGACGCCTGACAGCAGCAAGATGGCCGCGAAAGTCAAAGCCGCCGCCAAAAAGCATCTTGAAATTGTTGTCGTCGCGGGATGAATCGTGCGCCGCGCAACATGAAGGCGTGCTTCGAACGTCAATGAGAGTTTCGGCATGCAGTCCCTCGAGTCGAAATGCGAAAAGCGTGCGCGCATTCTACCACTGCCAGATGATGCCCGCACCGTTTAATAAACAGAGCGGGCAGTGAACGAGATCGGAAGCGAGCGAACGGCAGGTCTTAGTCGCCGGGCTCCGGCTGCGTGTGAGATACAGTTGGATGCCGCTCTGGCATCAGGCGCTCCTGCAGACTCTTCACAATCACGTACAGCACAGGAATAAACAGAAGATTGAGCGACGTCGCCGCTATCATGCCGCCAAACACGGTCGTCCCCACTGACTGCCGTCCAACTCGGCCTGCGCCCCGCGCCAGCACAAGGGGAAGCACTCCGAAAATAAACGCGAGCGAAGTCATCAAAATCGGCCGCAGCCGGATTCGCGCTGCTTCAATCGATGCCTCGACGATGCTCAGTCCAAACTTTCGCCGCAATTGTTCCGCGAACTCGACAATCAGAATCGCGTTCTTACTCGAAAGTCCGATCAGCATCACCAGCCCGATTTGGCAGTACACGTCGTTTTCGAGTCCGCGCAGCGATTGAGCGGCGAGCGCTCCAAGAAGTGCCATGGGCACAGCAAATAGAACGATCAATGGCAGCGAAAAGCTTTCATACTGCGCCGCGAGCGTCAAATACACCACGAGCAAGCCGAGGCTGAAAAGCACCACAGTCGTGCTGCCGGATTGCAATTCTTCGAGAGATAGCCCGGTCCATTCATATCCGAATCCGCGAGGGAGCACGCGAGTCGCCAGCTTGTCCATCGCCGCGATGGCATCGCCCGAGCTGCGCCCGGGCGCGGCCGAGCCGTCAATTTCGGCGGAGCGGAATAAATTGTAATGGCTGATCACTTGCGGCGAAGCAACGGTCTCGACGCGAATCACGCTTTGCAGCGGCACCATCGCGCCGGACGCTGCGCGCACGTAGTATTGCTGCAAGTCTTGCGGCGACGAGCGAAATTGTTTATCCGCCTGGATATAGACGCGATACGCGCGATTGTTAAAATCAAAATCATTCACGTAAATCGAGCCCATATAGACTTGCAGCGCGTCGGTAATTTGACTCAGGGGCACGCCCAAAGCCTTCGCTTTTTCGCGGTCGAACGTCACCACGAATTGCGGATCGTTCGCCGTGAAGCTCGTAAACAGGCCGCGCAAATCGCTGCTCGCGTTTCCCTGGCGCGCCAGTTCATTGGTGGCTTGGGAGAGCGCCTGCACTGTGTTCCCGCCCAAGTCTTCCACTACGAATTGGAAGCCGCCGAAATTTCCAAGTCCCTGCACCGCAGGCGGGGAAAACGGGACAACGATCGCCCCTGAAATGTGGCTCAGCGGCTCGCGCAACCGGCCAATCACCGTCGCGACCGAGTGTTCCTCGCCCTGCCGCTGATCAAATGGTTTAAGGCTGGCGAACGCGAGACCCAGATTCGGCGCGCCGCCGTTGAAACTGAATCCCACCACGCTGAACGCGCCATCAATTTCCGGTGATTTGCTCAGCGCCGCTTCCACCTGTCCAAGAATATTCGTGGTGTAGCCGAGCGACGCGCCCTGCGGCGCTTGCACGGCAATGATGAAGTAGCCGGCGTCCTCATCGGGAATAAATCCGCGCGGGACTTTTTGGTAGAGGAAATAGGTGAGTCCCAGTCCGCACAGAAACACAATGAGCGCAGCAAATTTCCATCGCATGATGTGATGCAGTGTTGTCCGATAAGCCTGCGTCATTCCCGTCACGCCGCGGTTGAACGCCCTCCAAATTGCGCCTGTCTCCCCGCGCACGTGGCCGAGCAAGAGCGCGGATAGCGCCGGAGTCAGCGTCAGGGCGTTGAACGCCGAAATCGACACGGAGAACGCGATCGTCAGCGCAAATTGGCGGAAGAGAATTCCCGTCGTCCCGGGGAAAAATGCCACGGGAACGAACACGGCCACAAGGACAAGCGATGTCGCCACCACGGCTCCGGCAACCTCATCCATCGCCACCGACGCAGCATCGTGCGCGTCTGCCACTCCCTCGGCAATGTGCCGTTCGACGTTTTCGATCACCACAATCGCATCGTCAACGACAAGCCCGGTGGCCAGCGTAATTCCGAACAGCGTAAGCGTGTTGATCGAAAATCCCAGCATCTTCACGAATACAAACGTGCCGACCAGCGATACCGGAATCGTGACAGCCGGAATAATCGTGGTGCGCCAATCCTGAAGGAAAATGTAAATTACCGCGATGACGAGCAGAATCGCCTCAAGCAACGTGTAGAGAACATCTCGGATGGATTCGCCGATCACCGTCGTCGAATCAAACGCAACTGCGGCCTTCAATCCCGGAGGAAACCGTTTCGAAAGGCGAATCAATTCCGCTTTCACTTCGCGATCCACATCAAGCGCATTAGCACCGGGAAGCTGCGTGACGCCAAACCCGATCGCATCGTGCCCGTTAAATCGCAGATTCGAAGCGTAGCTTTCAGCGCCAAGCTCCGCACGCCCGACATCCTTCAATCGAATCAGCGTGCCGTCGTTGCCCGTCTTCAAAATAATGTTGTCGAACTCGGAAGGTTCGGTAAGCCGCCCCACGGCGCGCACGCTGATCTGATACATCTGCCCGGGAACCGACGGCGGCTGCCCGACCTCGCCCGCCGCGACTTGAACGTTTTGTTCGCTGAGCGCCGCCACGACATCCGTCGCCGTCAACCCGCGACTCGCGAGCCGCGTCGGGTCGAGCCAAAGCCGCATCGAGTATTCGCGCGGCGAGAAATTAAATACGTCGGCGACACCTCTCACGCGTTTCAGCGCGTCGCGAACATAAATATCCACGTAGTTGCTGATAAAGAGACTGTCGTACTCGCCGTTCTCCGCATAAACGCCCGCGCCGAGTACGAAGCCGCTCGCCGCCTTGGTGATCGTGATGCCCGTCGTCTTCACTTCGTTCGGCATCCGCCCGAGCGCAGTGTTAACGCGATTTTGCACGTCCACCGCGGCAAGGTCGACGTTGCGCGACACGTCAAACGTCACCGTAATTCCGCACGAGCCATCATTTCCGCTCGTCGAAGTCATATACTTCATGCCCTCAACGCCGTTAATCTGCTGCTCGAGCGGAATCGTTACGGAAGTTTCGACGGCCTGGGCGCTCGCGCCGTTGTAGAAAGCCGATACGGTGACTTGCGGAGGAGCTAAGTTGGGGAACTGCGCCACGGGCAGCGTCGGAATCGAGACCGCGCCCGCCAGAATAATCAGCAGCGCGCACACCGTCGCAAAGATTGGCCGCTTGATGAAGAAGTCAACGAACATGAATTCGTTTTAGCCCGGTCTTAGGATTGCGGCGCTCCGGCAGTTCCGGCGACAGCGGCGGCCGGAGATTCGGTGATTGGAGAGCCATCGCCGAGAATTTGCGTCCCTTCGACGATGATGTGATCGCCTGGTTTGATTCCGTCGAGCACAGCATAGCTATTGCCGATTAGATCGCCCACGTGCAGCAATCGCTGTTTCGCCACCGTCGTCCCGCCGGACTTCTCGGCGACGAATGCGAAATATTGGCCGTTGATCCGCGACACCGCGAGCACCGGAATCAGCGTTCCCTGATGCGTCCCCCAAATAATCCGCGCTCGCGCGAATTGGGCCGTGCGCAAGATGTCTTTCGGATTGCTGACCGTGGCTTTTGCCAGCACCGACTGCGTGGAAGGATCGGTTTCGGGCGAAATGAAATCGATCCGCGTCTCTGCCATCACCGCGCCGGCAGGATCGAGTAGCTGCACGGGCAGCCCTATCTTCAGATTTTTCGCGTTTTCGACCGGCACGGAAATGTACGCTTCGAGGCTTCCAGGTTCATCCACGGTCGTTAGCGTCGTTGTCGTCGTGACGCGATCCCCCACGCGCACCGGTACGTCGCCAATAATTCCGCTCGACGGCGCGAGGACACTGTAATAATGAAGTTGTACCTGTTGTTCGTTTTCCTGCGCTTGCAACGATTCGAGCTGCTTCTCGGCGGCGTCGTATGTCGTCTGCGCCTGGTCAAGCTCCTGTTTGGCAACAATGCCCGCGTCAAAAAGTTTCTTCTCTCGCTCAAGCTGCACTTTCGCGTAGGAAAGCGTCGCTTCCTGCGCCGACCGCGCCGCCGTCTGGCTCTGCAACGTCGCTTGCTGCTTGATCGGATCAATTTCCATCAGCGATTTGCCCGCCGCCACGCGGTCACCCGATTTGACGAAAATTTTCGTGATGGACCCTTCGACCTGTGGATTGATCGTGGCCGAGTTGCGCGACTTCAACGTCGCGAGGTACTCCGATTCATCCGGAATCGTCGCGTTCTGAGCGACGATCGTCTTGACCGCGACAGCAGGCGGCGGCCCTTGCGCCGAAGCGTCCTTCTTCGCACATCCGGCAAAACTCGCGGAGACGATGAGAAGCACAGCAGCCAAACCCAGCGCGCGCACGTCTCCCAATACCCCTCGCAACTTGCGCGGCACGGGACGCACCTGCAGATCAGTGAGATTAAGTGGTGTAACACACATACAGCGCGAAAATTCCCCCGGAGGAGAGACCAGCTATCTTAGGACACTTCAACTCCAAACTCCACATTAGACGCTTCGAAGTTGGACTCCGATTCGAGTATAAAGTGAGCGGATTCGGACACTAACGTTGTTTCTAAATAGCTCGAAGAGCGAACCCGAATTCCATCAGAGCCCGGAGGCTCCCGCCTCCGGGAACCCATGCAATCAACTCCCATAACCTAGCGTTGGAGCATCCGCTTTCTGAAAGCTAGATTGTCTTGGAATAGTTCACGACGAGAAATTCGCCGCGCAGGCCGCGCAGCCTTAGTGGTTAGAAACTGGCGACACGTCCCAAAATTGAGGTGAAGGCTTGATGAATTCCACTCCGACTTCCGTCTTCCCCATAAAGCTCGGCCCCAGGGAAGTCACCCGCGATAACAGTTCGTCCCCGGTTTTCAGATTGACCACTGTAACCAGTTGATCTGGCACAACTTTCATCGAAAGAAGTATTAGCCCCCCGTGGGCGTTGATGATCAACGCTTCGGTTTTTTCCGTGGCGCTCTGCTTATCCGGAGTTTGAGCCCTGACCTCAATCGTCACGCGGGCCTTCAAACGCTGGCTCCGGCGCCGCTTTTGGGACTTCGTGTCTGGACTTGGCTGAATTGCCATTGGACCACCGTACCAATATCCCACAGATTTCACAATCTCGCGCCCGAGCGGTGTTTACGAAAGGCCAACACGTCACCCGTAAGCGATATTCACGCGGCACATCAGCGCGAATCGCAAAACTACGCAGAAATGAGAAACACAGGAGCGCCAAGTTTCCCGGCATACCGCGGCCGGTAGCGCTGCGTGTTGTAAAGTTTCTCGATATCTACCGTGCGTGGCCCAAGCGCATGATCGGGAAGCGGCGCATGATCGTATCGACCGTCGCGTATGGCCATCATTCGTCCGTAAACCTTGTCGCCGATCAAATCGAAAGCCACATTGGCAAAGGTCGTCGCCACCACCTGATCCACGGCGTCAGGGTCGCCGCTTCGCAGATCATATGTGAGATCGCTCGTCATCGTCTCTTCGCCCGTCCGCTGACGCAGAATCTCAGCCAGCGCGTGGCCGATGTCCACTTTTTTCCGGTGGCCATACGCGTCGGCTTCGCCGTAATCCTCGGCTTTCTGTCCCGTCCACACCGCGCCTTCCGACGCGATAATGAAAGCGTAATTGCTCGGATTGTTGCGTTTGTCTTCGACGAGAAGCTTCACAAGAAGATCGATGTCGAACGGATATTCGGGAATCACGCAGCGCGCCGACGTAACGTAAGCGGTGTACAGCGCCGTGAATCCCGCATCCCGTCCAAAAATCCGGAAAATTCCAATTCGTTCGTGCGAGCCGAGCGTTGTCCGCTGCCGGTTGATCAATTCCTTCGCCCGCGTTATCGCCGTCGAAAAACCAATGCAATACTCCGTGCCCTGGACGTCGTTATCCATCGTCTTCGGGATTGCCATCAGCGGAACGTCGAGCTTAGCGAGCGCCGCCGCGAATCCGAGCGTGTCATCGCCGCCAATGACGATCAGGCATCCGATCCCGAGCCGTACGAGATTGCGAAGCACGATGGGCGTGAAGTTGTAAGTCTTTCCGTCGGTCGTAAGTTTATCGAGCTCCTGCTGCGAAATGTGCGCGGGCAAGCGGTTCTTCGAGATGCGCAGCGGATTCGTTCGCGAGGTGTGCAGCACCGTGCCGCCGCTGCGATCGATCGCCCGCGTGCTTTCGCGAGTGAGATGCCGGATGTAGCGCGCGTCCACTTCCTGCGAGGCGTCAAGATGCGTCAGTCCTTCCCAGCCCCGGCGAATGCCGATTACCTCGCGATTCATCTCGCTCGCGCGATATACCGCCGATTTGATAACCGAATTGAGCCCGGGAACGTCGCCGCCGCCCGTCAAAATGCCAATTTTTCCGCCGGATGCCATCAATATCCTTTCGAGAGTCGTTTGAAGCTCTAAAGCATTGGACAAATCGTCGCGGATGTCAATTCCGCGCTCGTATCAGGATTCGCAAGTTTATTGGGCGCTTCTGTACGCGACTGGCACTTGTAGCGCCAGGCCTCAGACTGGCAGCCTTTGTCGTGGCACGGGGCACCCTGCTCACTGAGCCTCAAAAAGCTCGGCTGCCCGGACCATTAATTAGTCTCTTTTCTTCGCTCATGTACCATGGTATATTGGTACCAATGACAGACCGACACGCCAAAGATCGATTTGTCGAGGTTGACCGGGTTCAAACCGGCGTTCGCATCGAGAAGCGCCTGCTGAAAGTCTTAAAGGCCGTCGCAGAATTAAAGGACATGAGTCTTGGAGACTTGCTCGAAGGCATCGTCCTGCATGCCTTCGAAGGCAAAACCCCCTTCTCCGCGCAAACGCTGAAGAACATCAACCAGTTCAAAAGTCTCTATGGAATGACGCTTCGTGCGTCCGATAGCCACCATCTGAAGGAGCGCAAATGACACCGCAAATGATAGTGCTCGCCTTGGGTATTCTCATCGTGAGCGGTCCGCAATCGACTGATCGGGCCGATTCGTCCGCTGAACTGGCCCACGTCACCAACACATTTCATTTCGATATCGCTGCGCCGGTTGCTCGCCTGGCTCCGCTCTTTGGCCCTGAGGGCGAGCGCGCTTGGGCCGGCAAGCACTGGAATCCTGAGTTTCTCTATCCACAGCCCGCAAAGGACATTCAAGGAGCCGTATTTCGTGTCCAACACGGCCAGCACACCAGCGTTTGGGTCAATACGCTCTTTGACCTGCCCGGCGGAAGGATGCAGTACGTTGCTGTCATTGACGGCGTGGTCGCGTCAACAATCGACGTCAAATTGACTCCGACCGACCCATCACATACAACCGTTCAGGTCACCTACGCCCGAACGGCACTGCAGCCTTCTGCCAACGATGATGTGCGCGCGCTTGGTAGTAACGATCGCGATAGCGGCCCCGACTGGCAGAAGAACATCGAAAAGTGTCTCGGGATTGAAGTGAAGTAATTCCAACGAATCCAGAAACCAATGGCGCTCAATTCATTTCTGACGGCGGCTGATTCTGCTCGTGTGAGGCGCACTTTCCGGAAACTGGCTCTTCATGACACGTCTCGTTGGGCGCTGACAGGCGGCATTGCCATCGAGCTTCATGTCCTCCGCTGCGGCGGACAGCCGATTGTGCGTCAGTTGCACAACATTGATTTTATGGCTGCCGCATTCGACGCCATCCCCAAATCCCTTGGGAGTGCATTACTTCTGCGCCATGTCCATCCCCACGATCCCCCCGCCAAAAACATGTTGCAAGGCGTAGATCAAGAAACTCGAGTGCGCATAGATGTGTTTCGAGCTTACGGTTCGGAGATGGAGCGCACGTCGTCAATCGAAATAGCCGGACTTGTCGTGAACCTGGTTTCGCTACAGGATCTGGTGGCGAGACACGCGCGCCTCAATTGGGACTTGATGGAGGGCAAACTCATCGCTCCGAAATACGCGCGAGATTTCCTGCGCCTTTTAGGTTTGGTTCAGACCGCCGGGATTCAAATCGCAGAAATGGAATCCATTTGGCGGGAGCACCGGAAATCTCAGAGTCCCGAGAGCTTCACTGAGACTGCGCTCGAGTTGCGCGGCATAATCGCGTCACGACCGGAACTGCTAGTTCCGCCTGTCTACTCGACGAACCTCGATGAAGTATGTAAGCGATGCCACGCTGTCGAATCATTTCCCCTTGCTAGTGCCAGTCAGATATTTTCTATTTTAGGTTATTGCTGAACCCTGACGGCATCCATCAGATTTCGCACTCGCGTTGCCCCGCGGTCTAGCCTGTGCTTTAATACGCCCGGTCCGCACCCCGCAATCACAAACTCATGCAAGGTACATCGCTAGCGTATTTCGTATTTGCAATCGCAATACTCGCGTTCGTTGTCGGGCCGATTCTCGCGATTTCCGCGTTTGTCCGCGTCCGCCGTCTCGAAAACCGCCAGCAGCCTGACCAGCGAACCGCGGAGCAGCGGAACCGTCAATCCGAACAACAATTTGAACGGCAATTAGCAAGTCTCACGGCCCGGCTCTACGCGGTCGAGACGCGACTCTCCCATCTAGCCTCAAGGTCGGGTGAATCTCTCACCGCTCAAGCCGCACCGTCGCCAACATCGCCGCTTGCGATTCCGCCCGAAACTCCGGAAATCGAGCAGCCAGCGATTCCGCCATCAACTTCGCCGATCGCTTCACAGCCGCCTCTCCCGAGCGCATCAGTTCCGCCGCCCAGCGAGCCTCGACGCACGCCGAGCCCCGCCTTCGCGCGCATCCCCTCACCCACTTCCCGCGCGGCCGCCCCCGATTTCGAATCTGTCGTTGCGGGTAGATGGCTCAACTACGCCGGCGTTCTCGCCGTTCTATGTGCCGTCGCGTTCTTCCTCAAATACGCCTTCGACAACGATTGGGTTGGCCCGCACGGCCGCATTGCCATCGGCCTTCTCTTCGGCGCCGGCCTGTTGATGTGGAGTGACCGCTTACTGAAACGCGGCTACAGTTACTTCTCCGAAGGCATCGCGGGTCTCGGCGCGGCCGTCTTATACCTCTCATTGTGGGGCGGCTGGCACTATTACCGTCTGTTCGACCAAAGCGTCGCCTTCGCCGCGATGATCTTCGTCACTGCCGCAATGATCGTCATCGCCGTAGGCCGCAATTCGCAACGAATCGCAGTCATGGCTCTCCTTGGCGGATTCCTCACGCCGCAACTTCTAAGCACGGGCAAAGACGCCGAGCTCACGCTCTTCACCTACGTCCTCATTTTGGTCATCGGCCTCGTCGCTTTGCAGCGCGCGCGCCGCTGGGATTGGCTCGCGCCTCTCGCGTTCATCGGCACACAAATTTATTTCTGGGGCTGGTACGGCGAATTTTATCGTGACGATAAACTCGGCATCACGCTGCTCTTCGCCACTTTATTTTTCGTCGCCTTCGCCGCGCTGCCGGTTGTCCGCAGCCGCGAGGCAGAAGGTCTCTCGCCCGAAGAAGTCGTAATCGTACCCGCGAACGCCATTATTTACCTGGTCGCGCTGCACCAAATGCTCTGGCCCAATTATCGCTGGACCATCACCTTCGCCGTCCTCGCGCTCGCAGCCGCGCATCTCATCGTTCTCCGCGCGCTGCCGCCGCCGCGCGACAAAGAGCCGCCCACCGCTCGAGTACTCTTCGCCGGCCTCGCCCTCATGTTCGCCACTCTCGCCATCCGGTTGCGCCTTGACGGCAAATGGATCACCATCGCGCTCGCCATCGAAGGCGCAATTCTCATCTGGAGCGGCTTCCGCACGCGCCTGTGGTTTCTTCGCGCCGCCGGCCTTCTGCTGGTCGCAATCACAGCGTTTCGTCTCCTGATGTTCGAAATTCCCGCAACCACATTCATCTTCAACGAAAGATTCGCCACGTTCGCCATCGTCGTCGCATGCTATTCAGTCGCGTGTTTCTTCGCCAGCCGCGCCGGCGATGAATTGGGTCAATCCGAAACCGTTCCATTCACAATTCTCGCCGTCGCCGCCAACGGATTCGCGTTACTAGCGCTTTCTCTCGAAGTCTGGGACGTCCTCGGCCGAACACAAACCCTCAACGTCGAGCGCGGCCTCGCCCAATCGCTGGGCCTCTCAATTCTCTGGACCTGCTACGCCACCGGGCTCATCGTCGTCGGCCTCGTCCGAAAGTCAGCGTTACTCCGCTGGCAGGCGCTGGCGCTCTTCGGCGTAGTCCTCGTCAAAGTCTTTCTCTACGACCTATCTTTCCTCCAGCGCTTCTATCGCATCCTGTCGTTTCTTGTCCTCGGCCTGCTTCTTCTCCTCGTCTCGTTTCTTTACCAGCGCAAGCTAGCGGAGCAAAAACAGGAGCCGAAATCGTGAAGCGTGTGTCGCGCCCAGTTCGGAGTCTCGTCCGCTCTCAATTTCTATTCATTTTTCTCTGTGCAACAGTCTTGGCACTGGGAATATTCGTTGGAAACACCCTCGTTCACGCTGGCGCGGCCACGACTACAGCTTGGCCTCAAGCCTGGAGAACCTGGAGTTACTCACGTGAAATAAACTCGCCCGCCCCGAACCCCACGGGCCTCACCGCAATCGTCATCCCCGAAGATGTCTACGCCCATTCTTCGAATCAGCTCGCCGACATCCGCATCGTGAATGACGCGGGCAAAGAAGTTCCTTACGTTCTGCGCGTCCCTTCCGGCCACCCGCACACCGATCGTCGCCCCGTCCGCATGCAGGAGCGCAGCTTCGCGCCGGGAGAGTTCACGCAATTCGTCCTCGACGCCGGCTTGAACGCCCCCTTCCACAATTCCATTCTCGTGAATACTTCCGAAACCGATTTCATCACCTGGGCCGAGGTTGCCGTAAGCGACGACGCGCGCCAGTGGCGAATCGTCTGCGATCGCGCCCCTCTGTTTCGTTTCAACAAGCAAAATTTGCAAGGAACTCAGACTCTGCATTATTCGGAAACCAACGCGCGTTACGTCCGCCTGCGCATCCTCGAAGGCTCGCATCAATTTCCAGTTACCAGCGTAAATGTCCTTTACGAAGTGAACACGCCCGCGGAAAGCAAGCCAGTTTCGGCTCAGCTTCACGCCGTGCAAGCAACGAATCCGCAAGAAGGCCTATGGCGTGCCGATCTCGCCGCTGAAATGCCTGTAAATGAAGTGCGCTTTGAAACCGATCAGCCCGAATTCTCGCGTTCCGTCACCATCGACTCGAGCGAGGATGGTCAGGAATGGTCTCCCGTCGGAAGCGGCGAAATTTACCGCTTCCACCACGATGATATTCTCCGCGAATGGCTGCAGGTTAGCTTTGCCGGCGGCTGGTCATCGCACTGGCGCGTCCACGTCAAAAACGGCAACAACGCGCCGCTCACCGCCGCTCAAGTAAGCCTTTACATGACGCCGCGCCGCATCATTTTTCGCGCCAATCTTGTGCGGCGATATCTGCTTCTCTACGGCCAGAGCGAAGCCAAGCCCCCGCTATACGATCTCGAGCGCACCATTCACGTGGAAGATTTCGATAAGCTGCCGCAAGCCACCCTGGGCGCTGAACAAATCAATTCCGACTATGAAGATCCCCGCCCCTGGAGCGAGCGCCATCCCGCCGTCCTCTGGATCGCCGTAATCATCGCCGCCGCCCTACTAGGCGCCGCCGCCCTCCGCTCACTTCGCACGTCGCCCTAACGTATCTTTCGTCGCGGAAAAACAATAGAAACGTTGTCATCCGAACGAAGTGAGGGATCTGCGGTTCGTGTGGAAGCTCTATCCCGTCTGCATACTGGCGAGCGTGCCCCAGAGCACTTGTAGCGGCCGGCCTAGCCGGGCACCTTCGCATTTATCTCAATCACCGAGACCTCACCCAACTCACCGTCTGAACCGATAAATCCAACTCACCGTAACATACGATTTAATCGGCACGCCCACCACTCGCTCGATCGGCGTCGGATAAGTCGGATCACTCGGAAACGCAAACACCTCCGTCGTCTCCCCAGAATATCCGCTTGCAATCAAAAATTCCGTCGAAAGAGTCATCCGCCCGTCCATAAACGACCTGAACAGCGCCCCGCGAAATTCCGGAACCGCCGGCCCGACAAATCCATCGCCCACAGGTTTCGCGCGAACATATTCGAACTCGCACCGCCCGTGCAGCCCAAACGGCAAATGGTCCTCGGTCGCCAGCGTATCCCAAATAAATCGCGGCGCTTCCGGCGTGGGCGCGCCCGTTGTCAAATCGCGCGCATCTGCCTGTTCGTAAGTTGCGCTGATCGAGCCCTGTGAAAAAGTGTGCTTCAGCGAAACGCTGATCGCGCGATTGAGAGAAGGCCCCTCGTTCTCCTGCAAGCCGGTGTCAGGATCAATCTTCGCCAGCTCCTGAGAATTCGTCACATGCTTGAGCGTAATTTTCATCTCCGTCTTCTTCACGTTCTTACTGACCACCATCTGATACGCGCGCGAAGGCGCCAGTAGCGTCGGCTGCCCGGTTCCCGTTCCAATGCGAGGATCTTCGGTATGGAATGCTTCGCCATAACTCAACGCCACCGACGGTAGAAAAGTGCTCTCAGCAGGGAAGATCGTTACCGTCGCTTTCGGCAGTGTGAGCCCGGCAAGCTTGTCGAAAGAATTCTGCGGATTGATCAGATCCTGATCGTTCATCCAAATCTCTTCGCGCCGAATACCGAGGTCGTAGTGAAAATATCTTGTCACAGCGCCATCAATCGCCGCATACGGCTCGACAAACGATAGCGTCAAATTATTGCTCGTCACGTCTTGAAAAACTCCCTCCGCGTCCAAACTCTTGAGGTCCAGATCCCGCGGCGCATCACGCCGAAGATCAAATCCCGCGAGCACCGAAAGCCAATCGCGAATCTTTTGGGTATAGACAGTGCCGCCGCCGGCGACAGTCCGAAATTCGCTCTGCTGAATAAGCCCGCCCGGGTATTCTAAGTTTTGCGTGAAGTCGGGCATGAAGTTCGATCTCAGTTGCAGGCTATACGTCCGAAAAAATCCCGAATACGTGAGTTGACTCTGATCGTTCAATCGCCACGTATCGCTCGCAACAAAAATCGTTGTGTGCGTGTAATCCTGCTGGCGCCTGTCCACCGTGTCGTCGGGGACAGAAATGTTGATGGGAATCAATCCCGGCACGTAAGAAAATCCGTAATAACCCACGCCGAACAAAGTCGCTTCATGGCGTCCAAATTTAAATTCGCGAAACCCGTTGAATTTATATTGCTGCCGATGCTCAAGCCTCTCGAGATATCCGTTGCCAAAAGACAGCTCAACAGCGACAAATCCATTCGTCTCCGGATTTCGCGGGCTCCATCCCGCCACCAGATCGATATCCCGGTAATCGCCGGTAAGCTCGACAAAATCATCCAGCCGCTCGCGCGGCACGTAAGTCGCCGCCAGATCAATCGAATGATTTCCCTCGCGCACGTTGAACGCGCCGCCGTCCACCGCGACCGCTTGAATGATCGGCGCAATCAGAAAATTCGGATCGGAGTAGCCGTTTCCGTGTGCGTTCGCCGGTAGGTTATTTGGATAGAGAAAATCTCCGATCTGATAAAACTGCGCGATCGGTTCGCCGTGATCGCCCGCAACTCCCGGCGCAAAATACTGCGGCGCCTTAATTCCGCCCGAAGCAGTTTCGACCGGCAAGCCGGGAAGGGAAATAGGCGCGCCGGGCCGGCCAGGATTCGCGTCCAGCACTTGATCGTGAACTTCGACGTGCTCGGAAGGGTCGGGCGTGAGCAGCGATGGCGCCGATGATCCAACAACAGTAACAGCCTGCCGCAACGATGCGATTTGCGCGAATTGCAATTTCACATCGGCTCGCGCAAATGTTGTCACAGTTGCGCTCGATTGAACGGGCGCAAACGCCGAGGTCTCCGCAGTCACGACATAATTACCCGGCGCAATTTCGCCGAACTCGAACACTCCTTGCTGATCAGTAGTCGTTTCGCGAATGACGGTGCCGCTGCCGTCAGTGAGTTTGACATGCGCGCTAGCAACAGCCGCGCCCGCCGGATCAACAACTCTCCCGGCCAACCGCCCCGCATCCGAATCCCCAAGCGCACCCCAGCAACAAATCAGAAAAAAACAAAGCCCACACAAAATCGCCACCGTGCGCAGCCACACCCATATTTTGGCGTTCTTCATCAAAACGAATGTTAGCCCGGCGTCAATCCCGATTGAAAGCGGGAGTGCATTCATAGCGCCGGCATCTTGCCGGCGTTTTTCCGTTCAGCAGGCGCCCCAGAAAAGGTCGTTAGCGATAAGCTGAGAGCTACGGTAGGTTACCGCCCAAGTTTTTCGATGTGCTGATGTACTTGGTTTGCCGCGTCCATTTCATCGACGACAAAAAGACAGCTACTGCACGTTCCGCCCCATCTTCTCAATCTGCTGCTGCACCTGACTCCGAAATTCCAGCGGGTGCGCCATTTTGTGAAACGGCTCCGGCGTCCCACCCGTGCCAATCACCACAATCGATCCATAACCAAGCATCCTGCCCGCCGCAGGCTCGCTCACTTCAATGCTTTCCACTTTGTTCAGCATCATCTCGATCGTCTTGCGGCTGGCGAGCCCCGTCTTAATCACCACGCGCCGGTTCGTCACCGCCATTTCCGTTGCGCTCCGCCGCACCATGCCAATTAAAAGCACCACAACGCCGAATACGATCAACGCGATCCCGCCAATTTTCATCATCTGCAAATTCTTGGGATCAATCTCAGTGTGGGTGAGCGCGTAATAAAGCAAAATCGCGCCCGGCAACGCCAGTAGAAAAATTCCCACGATAATGTGGCCCAGCATCACAATCCAATGCAGCCGCGTCTGATAAATGACGGTTTCACCCGGAACCAAATTTGATTCAACGTAGCTCATCAGCCCTTTTCCTTGAACAGTTGTCGAACAGTTGTCGCGGCAGCTTACTATTTTCCGCGCCGCCCCGCCCGGTGTTTCTTATCGTACGCCGTAAGTGCGCGCTTAATGATCGGGTACGCCTTCGCCGCCGGGAGAATATCGTTCACTTCCACTTTTTTTCCTTCGAGCTTCTTGTAATCTTCAAAAAAACGCTGCACCATCACCAGTTTGTGTCCCGGAAGTTCACTCGCCTCGTGATATTCGCTGTATTCGGGATCGCCCGTCGCCACCGCTATGATTTTGTGATCCTGCACGCCCGAGTCAATCATGATCATCAAGCCGATGGTTCGCGCGGCCATGATGGTCAGCGGAACCACGCCTTCCTGGCAGAGCACAAGCACGTCAAGCGGATCGCCATCCTCCGCCAGCGATTGCGGGATGAATCCATAGTTCGCGGGATAGTGCACCGCGGAGTAAAGCACGCGATCCATCTTGATCAGGCCTGTATCTTTGTCGAGTTCGTATTTAACACTCGAACCGAGGGGAATCTCGATAACCGCGTTGAATTCCTTGGGGACTTTCTTGCCGGGACTCACATCGTGCCACGGATTATTCATGCGCCTCGCGCCCGCGTTTCAGTTGTTACGTTCAGCCAATTGTGGAGGATACCGCACAAAGGACACATCGCAAGTCGGCGATGCTACGAGGCTTCTCTACGAAATTCAGTCTTTCGTTCGGCTGAGCCGTTAGGCCGCTTGCCGGACGCTTTACCGTCACCACCGCTATTACCATCACCATTCCCATCCGCTGATTCCACAAAGGGAACCGTTGCAATCACGGTCGTGCCTTTTCCATGCGACCGCACTTCCAGGCTTCCTCCCAATTGCTTCACTCGCTCGCGCATCCCGCGGAAGCCGACGCCTGAAGTGTCACCGGAAGAAATTCTGTTCTGAGTTGCGCGATCAACGCCCTTACCGTCATCGCTCACTTCCATCGTGATCTCGCCCGGCGAGCGCAGCAATCTCACGCGCGCCATCGAACCTCCCGAATGCCGATGGATATTGGTCAGACACTCTTGCGCAATCCGGAACAGGCACAGTTCATAGTCCTGCGGCAGCCGCACCCAATCGGGCGAGAGCTCCAGCTCCGCCTCGAACTTGCTGCGTTCTGCAAATCCGTCGAGATACCATCTCAGTGCCGAATGCAGTCCGATCTCATCGAGCAGCGGCGGATGAAATAAATAAGAAAGCGTGCGAATATCGGACGATACCTGCTCGATCAGCTTGGCGTTCTCTTCCGCGGATCGCGCTGCATCCGGACTCAGATTCGATTTCTCGCGATCGAGCATGGAAGCGTTCATGCTCATGGCCGCGAGCAGTTGGCCCACGCCGTCATGCAATTCCCGCGCGATGCGCCTTCGTTCTTCATCCTGAAGTTTCAGCAGGCGCGCCGCGAATTCAGTTTCCTTGCGGATTTCTTCCGCTTGCTTCTTCTCGGTGATATCGCGCGCCACTTTCGAAGCGCCGATAATCACTCCGCGTGAATCCCGCAACGGCGAAATCGTCAAAGAAAGGTGGCGGCGGTCGCCATTCTTATTGACCCGGACCGTTTCGAAATGTTCGATTCGCTCGCCTTTACGTAGGCGCGCAAGAATTTGCCGTTCTTGGTCTTGCAGGTCGGCGGGAATAATAAGCATGATCGAGCGTCCGACTGCTTCCTGCGCGGTGTAACCGAAAATCCGCTCGGCTCCCCCATTCCAACTAGTGATTATTCCGTTGAGATTTTTTGAAACGATGGCATCGTCGGACGAGTCAACTATGGCGGCAAGCGTGGATCTCGCGGCAAATCCGCGCCGGTTCGATTCTCCAAGGGCAATAATCGCGGCTGAAAACAGTAAAAATCCCAGCAGTCCGAACATTTGCGACGGGTCGTGGATGTTAAGCGAATGAACGGGCGGGATAAACCAATACCAGATTCCCAGTGCCGATAATACGGTCGCGACGATGGATGGGCCGAGGCCGCAATACCACGCCGAGAAAACAACTGCCAGCCAAGCCGTGTGAAATAAATTCCGGTCTCCAAGCAGCGGCATAAGTGCCTGCCGAAGGTAGAGGGCGACAATAGCCGCGATTACGGCCAGCGCATAACGAGTGAGAGTTCCCGTGTTTTTCATCGCCCTGGATACAAACCCTGGCTGAATCGCCTTGTTCTGCGTGCGGTAGGTGGCCACGGCCGCTTCACTTATTCAATTAACGCGCGCGTTAATGCAACGGTACAGTAGCGCAACTCGAAAATCAAGGTTTGGTCTCCTCCGGAAAAACCGCTGCTTCAAATTTTAAACTGAGGTTTTGTTTTCTTTATCTGCAACCCAGTTAAGGCTTTGGATCTCCGGGTGCCTCGTGCTTGCTAAGCAAACGTGTGCTGCCTTACCACCGATCATCCCTGGCACGAATTTCTTTTCTCTACTATCTGGCTTTCCCAGTCCACCACAAAACCCTGCCCACAATGCGCCAACTAGATTCCGCTCCGTCGGCCAACAAAACAGATTGATGTTCGCGCTGGTCGGAAACCAAAGCCTCGGTGTGATCAAATCGTATCAACCGCGAAACCAGCAACTGCTTTTCCTCCGTGTTGTACGCAACAACAATTTGCCCAACCAGGGCATCTCGAGAGGCGTCGGAAGTGTCCACCGCGATGATGTAGCCATCGAGAATTAGCGGCGCCATCGAATTGCCGACGACCCGTAGACTAATTGTCGCCGCGGGATTGGGGCACCAATCTGCCGGCGCTGCCCACATGGCTTCGGGTTTTAGCTGGTCGAGGTCGGGAACTTTATCGCCTTCTGCGCCAGGTGTGGCGGCGCGGACGGGCAGAAGCGGAATGGCTACGAAACTCGCAGGATCCAGTGGAGTTGTGCTTTCCACTCCTGCGTGCACGACTTGGACGTTTGCGATTCTACCTTGGCGCAAGCGGCGGCCTGCGATCGGCAGGACGCGCATCACGTCAGCGGTGCTCAGCCCGGCGCGGCCCCAGAAGAACCAGCACAGCGGATCGCCCGCAATCACTCCGAGACGAATATATAACTCCGACGGAGGCTCGCTCTCTCCGCGCTCCCATCTCGACACGGCCATCGCGGATGTCTTCAGGCGCTCGCCGAGTTCGCCCTGCGTAAGATTCAAATCGCGGCGAAACGCCAGAATTCTCCGAGACCATTCCGGAACGCCGTCATTCGCTTTTCGAGCCAACGCGCAATCCTCATAGCCAGTTGGTAAGCAACCGGCGCACTAATCCACCCTTCCCTCCGCATTTTACTCCAAGCGAAAAAAAAACCAAATCCCTGAGGAGCGCGGGAAAGTGCAATAGGAAAAAGGGAAGATGGATCTCACAACTTCATCAGAGCCCGGAGGCTCCAGCCTCCGGGAACCCCTCAACCCCACCGCTAGACGCAGCTTTACATTCCAACTCGATCGCCTTGACACAGACGAACGACCGAGCCACACTCCCACCGCCCCGCGATACATTCGCTTGAAGATAGGAGAGAGACGTTATGCATTCCATCACTGGCTCATTCTCGGGAAAAATCACCAAGCAAACCACGATGTCACTTACCGACCAACCCGCCCACGACATGAACATTGCCGAGGTTTCCGGCACGCAGAAATCGACCGACGAGCTCTGGAACAACTCGAAGATCACCTATTGGGGTGTGACCGATTTGCTCGACGGCAAGGGTTCGCAACGCGGCTACTTCGATAATATCCATCCGGATGGAGACCGCGACTTCGGCAAATTTGAGGGCAAGGCCACGGCCACGAGCAGCGGGATGACCGTTGAAGGCACCTTTGAGTTCACCGGCGGCGTGGGCGTATACGCTGGCATGAGAGGCGGCGGGAATTTCAAGACCACGATGAAATCCGACACCGAGCTCGAGTGCACATGGAACGGCTCCTACGAACTAGCCAAAGCGCACGCAGGCTAATCAGACGAGCACGCGAGCAGATCAACGAGAAAGCGCGGAGCTGGACATTCTGCCCTGAACAGCCTCGTGCCCACGGCGCGATCGAATTCTTTAATCTAAATATTCTGCCGTACTTTGTGCGGCAGCCGCGCTGCGACAGCCGACGCTGCCTGCCGCCGCGCGGGAAGACCTTGTTATCCCGAACGCAGTGAGGGATCTGCGGTTGTCTTCTGCGCCCAACGAAAAACACCGTCAGAGCCCGGAGGCTCCTGTCTCCGGGAACACTATCAACGACAAGACCGATCTAACTTGAAGAGGTCCTTCTCCTGCACCTCCCTCCTCACGGGCTTTAGCCTTGGCACATCTCAATCCCAACGCCAAAATTGGCTCGTGCCCCCAATTTGCGTCTCCCACTCAAATTCAAAAGCACAATTTCGCAAATTTTTCTCGCCCGAATCCCCCTGATTCTCCAACACTTCGCCCTAACCCTTACACACTATGGATTTGATGTCGCCCAGCCATGCATGATATAATTAGACGGTTGAATTACTCCAATGATGATAAACATAGAGTTAACAGAAAGAGGACCGCTCACATTCTGTCGATTGGCACGGACTGGCTCCCGGGGCCTGGAATGCTACGCAGATTTGCGGAGCCCAGTACTGAGGCGGCTGACAATTTCTAATCGAGACTCGAAATTATTAGAAACGTCCGCAACTCAAACAAAACAATCACCACCACCCACTTCTAATCGAGACAAAATTGAAGGGTCAACCGACCCCCATACGGCCACGGAACCAGCAAAAGCCAAACGCCGATCCGAGCCCGATTGTCCAATTCGACGCATTCCGAGGGAGCCGAAATGGGGCTGATGCGTCAGCCCAAAAACGTCGAGTATCTGGCTCACCGGAGTGCTACACTTCCAGATGACCGTTGCCTTCGCCCGAAGCGACTTTGCAAAGCTCGCAGTTACTTGTACTTACAGGGGGCAATGCGAATAAATGCCGCGCTCGGGCCTTATGGCGGACGGCGTGCACATATAGCCTACGGCACCCCGCCAGGGAGCCCGAAAAGACATCCTAATTAGCAATTAACGAGAAAAGGAAAATATGAAAAAGAATCAGAAGGGTTTTTCACTTATCGAACTGTTGATCGTCGTAGCGATCATTTTGATCATCGCGGCGATCGCAATTCCGAACTTGCTCCGCGCCCGCATCGCGGCCAATGAGGCCTCGGCTGTGGGTTCAGCCCGCACGATGAACACCGCTGCGGTCACATTTGCTTCGACGTACGGCAACGGCTTTCCCCCAGGTATCGCGAACATGGGCACTGCGGCAGCTGGCGACACGACAGCAAGCTGCGGCGAAGCGCTCTTGATCGATAACCAACTGACGACCGGAATTAAGAGCGGCTACAGCTTCACGTACAAGGATGGAACTGGCGACACACCGAACGCGGCTCCTTCGGGCGGTTGCGCTGGCTGGAACCTGTACTCCATCACTGCACAGCCAGTTACGCCGGGCACGACTGGTCAACGCTACTTCTACACCGACCAGACCGGTGTGATCCGCTTCAACGCGACTGGTGCGGCTTCAGCATCGTCCGCGCCACTGCAGTAAGCATCGTTTAGTCCGAAGGGGAGGAGGCGTGAAGCTTCCTCCCCTTCGTTCTTTATAAAGGACGGCGACGGGCCATGCGACCGCACGAAATAAGCTCAAACCCAACGGTGCCCGAGGAAAGCTCCCGCGGTTTCTCCCTCATCGAACTTCTTATCGTGGTAGCGATCATCCTGGTCATCGTAGCGATCGCGGTTCCAAACTACCTGCGCGCGAGAATGTCAGCGAACGAAGCGGCGGCGGCATCGTATGTAAGGACGATCACTACGGCATCCGTCGTATACAACTCCACATACGACAATGGCTTTCCTCCGACACTGGCCGCCCTCGGTCCCCCTGCAGGCGGAGGCAATACTGCTACGTGCGACGCGGCGAATCTGATTGACGAAGTCGTTGCCGCGGGAATGAAGGGTGGTTACAGCTATGCTCTGACAGGCGTAGGAGCCCCGCTCAATCCGGCCGGAGCCGGCTGTAGTAATCCCGGTTACAACAATTACCTCGTGACTGCGGTTCCGACTTCCGTCGGCTCAACTGGTCAGCGCAGTTTCTGCAGCGATGAACCGGCCTCATTGCATTACGACAAAACCGGTGCGGTCTCGGGCAGCACCACGGCCTGCGAGACGCTGCCTGCGCTTCAATAATCTGCCACTTCGGATTACCTCTGAGGTTCTTTCTGTTCCGCAATTCGATGCTCGATCAACTCCAGTTCTCCGCGCGCGGCGGAATTATCAGGGTGATAGGCCAGTTCCTCCAGGCATTCGGACCGAGCGCCATCGAGATCTTGAAGTTGGAGCAGCACAATTGCGAGCGCGATGTGATAACCGGCGCCCGCGGGTTTGATTGAAATTGCCGTTCTTAATTCCGCAGCAGCCTCATCAAAGCGACTCTCGTGGAAATACGTAAGGCCGAGATACGCATGCTCGTCGGGGTCGGCAGCATTTAACGCGATTGCGCGGCGCAAGTAATCTTCGGCTACGTCGAAATGCTTCAACCGGTAATTCAAATATCCGAAGTTGTAGTTCGCGAGCCAATAATCCGGGCGATCGAGCAGGACAGCCTGAAATATCGGAACGGCATCATCCAAACGGCTCTGCTTTACCAATTCGGCAGCGAGGTTGTTTCGCGCGATGGTGTTGTTGGGTGATCGCTCAACCGCGTGCGTATACAGCGCAAAATTATCTTTCCACGGCGCCGACTGAGAGACCGTCGAGACACCGAGAATTGCGATCAAGACGGCCGTAATTGCGAATGCGAGTCTCTGTTGGCGCGATTTGTCGAGGGAGTAGGCGGAGAGTCGCAGTAGCAGAGCAGCCACGATCGCAAGTGCGATGCTCGGAAGATACAAGTATCGGTCGTGAACCGTGTCGTCTCGCTGGAAAAGGGCAATGTCGAGCACGGGCAAGAGAGGTAGTAAGCACCACGCGACGCCGAGTGGGATAGACGATTCGTTCGTTCGATGAACGAACACATAAATTAACGCCGCCAATACGGCCAGCATGAGCACTGGAAACCAGAAAAGCATGCTGTTCGGAGTTGAAATGACCGGAAAGCTGTAGAACAAACTAAGGCCAAACGGCCAGACCAAGTGGCGCAAATAGAAGACCAGCGCTAACGGCGCGGTCAGGAAGGCGTCTCGAGTTCCCAGCCAAGGGGCCTGCGGCGGAACACCACGCAAGACCGCGTGACGCGCTACCAGGTAGAAAACGGTAACAACGAGGAAGGGAAGAGTCTCGCGAAAGGCTGGAACGGCGGACGTGACCGTAGTCATAGACGCGAGATGGCTTTCGGCCGCATCGGGCTGACGAGTTTTACCCATGCCAACGAGTGCGTAGACGAAAATGATCCCTGGAAAAACAATTGCGGTTTCTTTGGTCAGAAGCGCCGCTGCATAACAAGCGAGCGACCCGATGCGGCCGGGACTATTCTTCCAGTCGGTTCCATCCAGCCACAGAAGTATGCTTCCGAGCAAGAAGAGCGCCGCAAGAGGGTCGGTTGCGCCCGACACCCAAACAACTGACTCGATGTGAGCAGGATAAACGCCAAAAATAAGCGCAGCGAGAGTTGCGATCCATGAGTCACCGAAATGCCGTCGCAGCAGAAAGAAAAGCAAGACGGTCACTGCGAGGTGAAGGCCGATAGCCGAGGCGTGCCAACCGGGAGAATTTCGCCCCCAAAGCGAATCGTTGATCCGAAGCCACAAAAAGAAAATTGGGCGGTAATGAAAATTGCTGGCTGCAGTGCGATCGTCGGAGCCAAAAAGCGTAGTCGTAAAATAGGAAGGAACAGCGTCCCAACTCTGAATCGAACTGTTGTTGACGATTTGAACGTCGTCGTCATAGACGAAGTGATATTCAAGCGAGGGCAGATACGGCAACACAGTGAGCGCGATCAGTAACAGAAGTTGGATTGTCAGCAGGCGCGAAGGCGGAAGGGCGGCTGATTCGGAAGAAGGGTCTTTTGGGTGAGTTTCAGGCAAATAATCGCTCAAGCGACATAATGACATCGAAATCGAATCAAGTTCATCACGAGAATCTATCACCACGCGCCCTTATATGCGGATACCGGTCTGCTGGGACGTGCCAATGTGCAAACACAAATGACAAGCTTGATGCCGGGGTTTTCGTTGCGCGCGATGTAAACCGGACAATTACGGTGCCGGAGGACGGGCGAAGCGGCTCTGCCAGGTAGCCTGCAGATCAACCATGCTCCGAATGTTCGAGGTGACATCGCGAGCGATCGGTGACTGACGCATAATGAAATTGGAATCGTCGAAAAATGCCACCTTGTTCTCGTAAACCATGTCGGAGTAATAGTGCCACATATAGAATTTGTCTCGCGCGACGAAGCCGTCCGCGCCGAATAGAGGCTGCGCGAAGAAAAACGTTGTGCGGCCCGCCAGCGCAGGATTCCACATCGCTGTGCCTTGTGCCGTCTCTTCGTCACGCTTGATTCCAAGCAGGTCTAGCACCGTTGGCGCTAAATCGATATGAGACGTGATCCATGGAATGCGCTCGGTATGGTCGAGAGTGCGTGGCGCGTAGACCAGCAAGGGAACGTGAAACGCAGTCTCGTCGATCGTACCGCGACGAAGCATGGGGTTTTCGCGAGCGTTGCGTCGTCCGTGATCGCCGAATACCAGAATAATCGTGTGGTCCAGCTGTCCGCGCTTCTCGAGAAAATCCATTACCTGCCCGAGCCACGCGTCCTGCATGGCAATAATCGCGCGGCCGCGATTTCGAAGGTCTTCCTCGCTGTTTTCGGGGTACGCATCAGGATAGGGAAAATGTCCAATCTGGGGAAGAAATGCGGCGACGTATCTTTGTCGCGCACGGATCCAACCATCCAGGTGCGTCTCCAGATTCTGTAACGTCACCAAATCGGCGCCGACGCGGTGTGCTTTCCACGCATCTTGACCATCAAGGCTCGGCACCGTGGGCAAGAGAGCCGACGGGTCGAGGTAGAAATGATCTTTGAAGCCGACCGCGGCGTAAATCGCCTCGTCCGGATTATTCGCTTCCGCAAGTGGAGTGAAGGCGGCCGACTCAAAACCCATCGAGTTCAAACGGAAAAGAAAATCCGGCGGAACGTCGCCCTCTGGGTAGCCGCGCACGGCGTGCAGCGTGTCGAGCGGATACCAGGAGCTGAAAACCGAGAACAGGGCACACTGGGTGAAAGGCAGAGTGGTGTAATGCCGCGTGCCGACAAATGATTTTTCCCTCAAGCGCCGCATGTTCGGAAACTGGCTTAGGTCATCGTCCGGCGGAACGAATTCACTGGGCGCCGTCTCCAACACGAAGAAAAGGACGTTGTCTCCCTGCTCCTTGCCGAAATAGCGCGGATCAACTTCGGGCGTTGGGACGTGAGCGAGAGCTTGATATCGTTCGATTAGATCGGGGGTCGGCAACGTCGAGAGCGTTTTAATGTCGAGCTGTTTCAAACTGTCGAGACTGAAATATAGAAATTCTCCAGTGTCGACAGCTTTCTCCTTCCAGAGGGACGCAACCGCGCGGACGAATGTGCTCTCGTGGTAGGGTGTATGAAACTCGCTATTTTGCCGCCCGGCGGCCAGCAGAATAACGATGGCCAGAACATAAAACTCCCCGGCAACGCGACAATTTTGAATTGTCTTGCTGGAGTACTGGTGCCCCTGACGATTGAAGCTCCAGACGAGTGATCCGATGACTGCGACAAGCGCAAGGAGTACTTCAGCCACCCCGCGCGCCGATAGGTAGCCCAAGTTCGCGCCGGGCTCGTGAATTCCCCAATTCAGCGCGATTCCAATAATGTGCAGGGAAATATAGCGGCCCACTTCTTGCATCGCTTGGAGCTGAACTGCGAACAATAGCAGGTACCCCATGCTCAGGATTGCCCCCGCAGCGACTGCAAAATATCGGCCGAGATAATGGCTCAGAATCCAAAGCGTAATCGGTATGAGTGCAAAACCAACGATGATCTCACCGTCGAAGAAAGCGATTCGCTTGCCGAGGCTGAGCGACACGTAGCCACCGAACCGGGCAGCCTTTGAAAAACCGCCCAGATTCGTCATGGTGTACCACTTGACGTATATCCCCATCGCGGCTGCAGGTAGCCAAGCAATCACGAACATCGCGGAATCGATCCACGGAGCGGAGCGCATGGATGTCGGTGCGCCAGGTCCGACTGAATCCTTGGAGCCCCCGTTGGAATGGGGGGCATTCGTGACGCCCGGTCGCGTCGGACCTCCGGGCTGACTTTTCTCGGCCGCATGGACTGACGCCTGGGACAGAGTCTCCGAGGAAGCTCCCTCGTCGAGAGTTGGTTTAGGCAAAGACATACGGCGACGATTTCTCCTGAAGCTTTAGATTAACGTATGCCGCCGGTAATCGGACGGCGAGAACAGACTTTTGGGTTACCGTTACGGCATCGAACAGCCGCTGCTGTAGATACTTTCGCATTCCGAAATGTGCGGCCTGGGTGAGGTTTCGGCGCTGGGGCCAATACGAGCGCGGTGGTTTCTTGTTAGACTAGGCGCATGAAATTCGTGCTTTCGTGGATGCTTGTAGGCGCTGCGATGCAAGCTGCGAATGGCGAGTCGGCGACTCTAGTTCGCGCGGTCGAAGCAAGATACGCACGCGCTGAAACACTCCGGGCCGAATTCTACGAGAGATATCACGCCGGAAATGGCGGAGGTCAGGCCGAATCCGGGATCGTCTATTTTTCGAAGCCCGGCCGAATGCGCTGGGAGTACGAATCTCCGGAGCCAAAACTATTTGTTGTGGACGGGAAAAACGTCTGGTTTTACGTTCCGGCTGATCGCACCGCCAGCCGCGCGCCTGTAAAGGAGAGCGAAGACTGGCGCACGCCGCTCTCACTTCTGACCGGCAAAATGCATCTCGACCGCCTGTGCAATCAAATACAGCTGTTGGATGAAGCGTCCGGAACATCCGCACCCGCGGACTTGCCCTACGACCCGCGCAATCGAATTCTTCGCTGCCTGCCTCGCAATTCGAAGGATCCGAACGAGCAACCCGGATTTCGTGAAATCCTCTTCGAAGTTAGTCCGGAGGCCGAGCTCGAACGCGTGGTGATCCGAGAGCCGGGAGACATCGAAACAGAGTTCCGATTCGGGAATTGGAGAGAGAATCTACCGCTCGCCGAATCGAAATTCCACTTCGAGCCGCCCCCCGGCGTGACCATCGTCAATGAGGAAGATCTCGCCAAGGGCATACACTGATCCTTGGCCCGCCGTAGTGATCAACTGCCTCACATCTCCTCGCAACAGGCCAACAATTAGTTGAGGAAGACAGGCAAAGATTCGCCCGGCGAGCGCATCAGTACTAGTAGCGGGATTGACGCAATGCGCATTTATCCTAGGATCCGTGGCGGGCTCGGCCGACTGTGTATGTGCTAAACTTTGATAGGTTAGGGCGAGTCGAAAGCCCAATGAAACTGATACATGGCTGAATTTGTCTGCAAGCTGGGAGATGCGAGTGGGCGGGTCTTCGAGCAGGTGGAGACAGCGCTGACTGAGGCGGAGGCGCGCCAGCGCCTCGCTGAGCGCGGATTCTACGTCTATTCCATCAAGAAGCACCTCGGATTTATCACCAAGTTCCGTCGTTCGGGCACAAGCCGGCTAGTCCGTGGGCAGGACTTCCTGATTTTCAACCAGCAATTCAATACGCTCATTAAGGCGGGCTTGCCGATTCTGTCCGCTCTCGATCTGCTTGCCGAACGCGCTGCCGCTCCTAAGTTGCGCCCTATCCTGGGCGAAGTTCGAGGCCGCGTCCGGAATGGTGCGCTGCTTTCGGAAGCGCTTGCTGCACAGGGAGTTTTTCCTCCCGTTTACACGACTTCTGTAATGGCTGGTGAAAGAAGCGGCAATCTGAGCGGAGTTCTGGACCAGTACATCGCGTACCAGCGCACTAGCAGCAACTTCATTAGCCGTCTAAAAAATATTCTCATTTATCCGGCGATTCTTGTGACCATGACGGTGCTGGTGCTCTCGTACTTGGTCACGTTTGCCGTCCCGAAATTCGCCGAGCTCTACGATCAATTGCACGTGGAACTACCGATGGCGACGAGAATCGTGCTGGCAATTTCATTGCCGCTGCGAAACTACATTTTCGTGTTTGTGGCCGTACTCGCCAGCGGCGGTTTTCTCCTCTATCTCTGGCTTAGGAGCGACCACGGCGCGCTCATCGTTGACCGTATAAAACCGAAAGTTCCGCTCATTGGCGAAATTTGGCTGAAGGCGCAAATCGCCCAGTTCGTAAGGACTCTCTCAACGCTTCTCGCGGGCGGAACGCCTCTGGTATCGGCGCTCGACACGTCCTCCGAAGCCATGGGCAGCCCATTAATCGCAACGTCGGTGAGAGACGCGGCAACTCGCGTTCGTGAGGGCGTACCGTTGCATACCGCCCTCGAAGGAACGAGAGTCATACCTGATCTCGCCCTCGAAATGATTGAAGTCGGTGAGGCTTCCGGCGCGCTCGCTCCCATGCTCTCGAGCGTCGCGGAATTTTACGAACAAGAAGTAGACATGAAGTTGGGCGCCATTCTGGCCTGGATTGAGCCAGCAATTTTGGTGGTGATGGCCTGTGTGGTAGCCTTCATTTTGATTGCCTTGTACCTCCCGATGTTCTCTTTGACAACGGGCTCGATGCAGGGCTAGGAAATCATGGCAACGAACCGAAATACGATGGCACCAGTACACGCCGACGATGTGGCCGAGCTCGAACGCACCAGGATTCTGGCGACGCGATATCGTTGTGCATTCGTAGACCTGCGCGAGCAACGGATAGACCCTGAGCTTTTCCGCAGCATTCCTGCCGAACTGATGTTCCGGTACAACTTCGTCCCTCTCGAAGCGCATGACCACTCACTGGCAATCGCCGTGTCCGACCCAAGCCAGGTGCTCGTTTATGACGAACTGTCTCTCCTAATCGGGAAGAAGTTGCAGATCAAAGTGGCGACGGCCACACAGATCGGCGACCTGCTGAAGAGAACCGAGCAATCGCAGCGAGTGCTCGATCAAGCCACCGAGGGCTTCACGCTTCAGGTAGTCACGGAAGACGAGGAGAGCGAAGAAAATATTTCGATGGAAAAGCTCACGCGCGATACCGGCGTGAGCCCCGTCGTACGGCTCGTCGATACCGTCATTTTCACTGCTTTGGAGCGCCGAGCGAGTGACATTCACATCGAAACAGGGAACACGGAAGTCGTCGTCAAGTACAGGATTGACGGCATCCTTCAGCTGGCGATGGCGCCACTCAGCAAAGAATGGCACGCGACAATTCTCTCCCGTATCAAAGTAATGAGCGAACTCGACATCGCAGAGCGTCGCGTCCCGCAGGACGGCCGTTTCCGTGTTCGCTATAAGGGCCGCTTCATTGATTTCCGTGTTTCCATCATGCCGTCGATTAACGGCGAAGACGCCGTTCTCCGTGTCCTTGACAAAGAGACGCTGAGCGAAAAATTCCGCAATTTGACGCTCGACGTCGTTGGATTCGGCCCTGAAGAACTTCGCCGGCTCCGTAGGTATATTCGCGAGCCGTACGGCATGGTGCTGGTCACTGGGCCGACGGGTTCCGGTAAGACGACGACGCTCTACGCCGCAATCAACGAGATCAAGAGTGAAGAAGATAAGTTCATCACCATTGAAGATCCGGTCGAATACCAAGTGCGAGGCATCACTCAGATCCCAGTCAACGAGAAAAAGGGCCTGACGTTTGCACGAGGATTGCGCTCCATTTTGCGCCACGACCCGGACAAGATCATGGTTGGCGAAATCCGCGACCAGGAAACCGCGCAGATCGCGATTCAGTCGGCGCTCACCGGTCACCTCGTGTTCACCACGGTTCACGCCAACAACGTCACGGACGTAATCGGCAGGTTCATCAACATGGGCGTTGAGCCTTACAACTTCGTATCGGCTCTAAATTGCATTATGGCGCAGCGGCTTGTTCGCCTGATTTGCGAGAATTGCAAGAGATCGGTGCAGTATGCGCCTGAGCAGTTGCAGGAACTTGGCCTCAATCCGACGGAATGGACCGGCAAGCCTCTTTATGAGGGCGCAGGCTGCCTCGAATGCAGCGGCACGGGCTATCACGGCCGGACGGCCATCTGTGAACTTCTCGATCTTTCTGACCGTGTTCGTGAAATGATCATTGCGCGGCGCCCTACATCGGAAATCAAGCGCGCAGCCAAAGAAGAGGGAATGCTCTTCCTGCGCGATTCGGGCATTGACAAGGTGCGTGCGGGGCTCACGACGATTCGTGAAATTAACAAGGTGACTTTCATTGAGTAGTTTGAGTGGAGCTTCGCTTCAGAAGGCTCAGCCAGGCGGAATTTACAGGCGATTTACGTCCTGGCTCGATGCCATGCCGCATCCGCTGGGTGTGTGCGAAATCGCTGCCAATCGAGTCGCGGCTGCGCACTGGTCGGGTAAGGGCGGTCTCGAATCGGGGGCAGCCTCCGCGCTAGACGCGGGCGCGATTGTGCCCTCGCCAGTTGATCAAAACGTCGTGAACCCGGAATCTTTGCGCTCCGCGTTGAAGTCGGTGTTCGATCAGACGTCGCTGAGCGGCCAATCCATTGCGCTGCTTTTACCCGATCCCGTCGTGCGCATTTTCATTTTTCCATTTGAAACGCTCCCGCGCCGTGCCGACGAAGCGATTCCATTGCTCCGCTGGCGGCTGAAAAAAAGCGTTCCGTTCGACGTTGACGACACGGTCGTTTCCTCGATGCGCCAGACCGGCCGCGATGGCGGACTCGAGGTCATCACCGCGGTGGCTCGCCAGTCGATCATTCGCGAGTACGAACAGGCCGTTGACGCCGCTGGAGGCGAGCCGGGCGTAGTCTTGAGCTCGACCATTGCATGTTTGCCGCTGCTTTCTGATTCGGGCGCGACGTTGCTTCTGCGCGCAGGAGCCAAGTGCCTGACGACGGTAATTGTGCGAGGCAGTAATCTCTGCGTCTATCGCTCAACTTCAACTGCCAAGGACGCGGCACAAGTTGATGTCCAAACCGTCCTCGATGAAATATTCCCCGCGGTTGCCTACCATCAGGACACATGGGGCGGGGAGCTCGACCGCGTCGTTATTACCGGTTTTGGGGATCGCGAAGAAACCGTCCGAATGGCGGTCAGCAATGAGATGAAGGTTGCGACAGGCAACCTCACCGACGGGGCATCCGCAATCGATTTGTCCTCGGATGCTCGAATGATGCTAGGACAGGGTCAGGAAGCACTAGTCGGCTGGATGGCGAACGGCGCGTAAAGCGTGAGGCGAGCACAGCACGGATGAGAATAAACCTAAATCTTTCGACGACGCCGCTTGAGAACCACCGCCGATTTGTGGCGGGTGCGGGCGTGCTTGGATTCATCGGTTTGGTAGCCTTGCTGATCCTTTCGCAAAGGGTCTACTCCACTTGGAGCGCCAACCGTGCCGTGCGTGCCGATATTTCGCGTATCGAGAGACAGATCAGCCAGGATGAACTACGACAGCGCCAATTCGGTGTGTATTTCGACACGCCAGAGGCTAAACAGGTTCTGGATCGCTCGAATTTCCTCAACTCTTTGATCGAAGCGCGTTCGTTCCCTTGGCCGAAGATTTTCGAAGACCTGGAACAGACTCTTCCGAGCGGAGTTCGGATCGTAAATATCGCGCCGCGGCTCGAAGGAGGCCGCGCACAAGTAAAGCTGACGATTGCAGCGATGGATGACGAGAGCAAGGTGAAATTCATCCGCGCCCTCGAGGTCTCGAAGGTGTTCAGCGACGTGCACGTACGCGACGAGAAATACGTCGAGCCAACGATTGGGCACGCCGGCGGCGAATCAATGGACCGCATGACCGTGACGATTGAGGCCACGTATTCAACCACATGAGTGAGACAAAAAAAATCGCGCCCTGGAAGTTGGCAGTGATCGGTGGCCTAGGAGTCTTACTGCTGTTGGACGCCGGCTTGAGCGTCCTGCTTTGGCAGTTGCGCAAGTCCGATCCGGCCGAGCTCCGTAGCGAGCGAGCGACTCTTGAGACAAAGGCGAAGCTTCTAAAGGCGGATATCGGACGCAGCGAACGCATTCGCAAGAACATGCCCGATGTGGGAGTTGAGGCGGATCGATTCTATGAGCAAGAGATGCCGGTCGCGTCTAAGGGCTATTCCGGCATTGTTGACGATCTCGGTGAGATTGCTACCAAGGCCGGACTGAAGACTACCGCAACAGGGTTTCATGAATCGCCATTGAAGGGCCGCAACGTAACGGAAATCGGAATCACGGAAAGCGTCGAGGGCAGTTACTCGTCAGTGCTGCAGTTTATTGTCGGGCTGGAGCGATCGAAGAGTTTTTATCTTCTCGATAGTCTGGCGATGGATCGTGCGGAATTGGGGCATTTGCACTTGACGTTGGAGTTGCGAACGTACTTCAGATCGTAGCCATGTCGAAGCCCACACAACAAATCATTCTCGTCGTCCTCGGTGTGATTCTTATTGCCGTGGTGTACGCGAATTTTGCGGAAACTCAGACTTCCGCGATCCCAGGATTTGCTCCGGTGGACTCCAAATTCGAGCCGTTAAAAGTCGAGGATCCCAGTTTGCGGCTCGACCTGCTCGAGAAAGTGCGCCGCACGGAATACAAAGGCGAACACCACGACATTTTCAGCTTTGGACCGCCTGCTCCGACTCCTGCGCAGAGAGCCGCCGCAGCCCATCAGGAGCATCCTCGCCAGTTTGTTGGCCCGCAGAAGCCGCCCCCTCCGCCGGTGCCGCAGGTGCCCGCAACATTTTTTGGATACGCGACGAATCCGACCACGCAAAATCGTCTCGGCTTTTTCAGCAAAGAAGATGATGTCTTCATCCTCGGCGAAGGCGGAACACTTTTTAATCGCTTCCGTCTCGTGAAGATTGGGAATAACTCGGCGGAATTTGAGGAGATTTCGAGCGGCCTCCACGCCACTCTTTCCATGACTCAGCCCGATGCGCAACAGGCTCAGCAACTCGCGCAGCCACAATAGCCATGAAATATGACTTCAACAAATCGGCTCGAGAGCAACTGTCACGCAATCGTCGATCGCCACAGCAGCGTTCGAGCGAGAGGGGATACACACTCCTATTCGCCGTATTTCTTGTCGCCCTTGTTCTTATCGCCACCACGATTGCGGTGCCGAGCATCCTCACGCAGGGTAAGCGCGAACAGGAATTGGAGATGGTTTGGCGCGGCAAGCAGTATGAAAAGGCAATCGGCCGTTACACAAGAAAGTTCAATCGCAACCCGACGAAAATTGATGATCTCGTGAAGCCAACGAATGGCGTTCGCTTCCTCCGCAAGGCTTACAAGGATCCGATGAATGACGCTGACGGTTCGTGGCGCTTCATCTATGTCACCGGCGGCGGTGCGCTCATCGGAAGCGTTCGATACACGTCGCTTCAGCAAATGGCAATGTTGGATCGTCTCGCGATGGGCCAGACTGGAGCCGTAGCTGGAATGCCGGGCATGCCTGGCATGCCGGGATTAAACGTGCCTGGAGCCGGGCTGATCGGCGGACTCGCGGGCGGTGGCGGATCCTCGTTTGGGGGGAGCACGTTCGGCGGTCAAGCAGGAGGAGCATCAGCCGCGAGCGGACAATCGCCGCAATCCGGCGGGCAAACTCCTCCGGGAAATGGGCAGGGCAGCTCGACCGACGCAAATGGAAATCCCCAAAGTCCCGACCAGACCGGTGGCAACAACACGACGCCGACCTCACCAGGGGGCCAGTCAGGTTTCGGGCAAACTCCAGGAGGACAGACCGGTTTTGGAGGTTTTGGTCAGACACCGGGCGCGGGTGCGGGCACCACAATCGGGCAGCCGATAGGCTCTCCGCTAGAGACCACGACTCTTGGTGGAAGCATCGCCGGCGTCGGCAGCAAGATCGACAAGAAGTCGCTAATCGTTTACAAGAATGGCAAGACCTACAAGCAGTGGGAGTTCATTTTCAATCCGCTCGAACAACAGCTGGGCGCAGGTGCTGGAATTCAGACAGGCGGCGTCCCGGGCTCTGTGCCGGCTGGACAGGCCAATCCCGCTCCGTTCGGCGGCCAACCTGTACCACCCGAACTTCCGCAGCCTCCGTCCTCTCAGCCGTCTCCGCAGCAGCCGCAGTAATCGCAATGAGTCAGCAAATCGTAGCGCCGGCTTCCAGCCGGCGATTTTCGCGCAGGCGCGTAACCTAAATTTCCGGCAAAATGCCGGCGCGACGAATAATCGAGTGGCGAACTTCGAAAGGGAATTAACGTGCTGACGTCGAGCTGGAGGCGGATAGGCTGCTATATCGCGCAGTAACTCGCCGGATGTAAGCGCGCGTTTCGGCGATCGGGGGAACGCCGCCGTATCTTGCCACAATTTCAGGCCCAGCATTATACGCAGCAAGCGCGAGAACAAGATTTCCTCGGTACTGCTCGAGAAGTTGTTTCAGATATCGGGTGCCAGCTTCGATGTTCTGAGCTGGATCGAACGCATTTTTGACGGAGAAAAGAGCCGATGTCGACGGCAGCAGTTGCATCAAGCCCTGCGCCTGTTTCCTGGAAACGGCGCGGGGATTGAAATTCGATTCCGCTGCGATCACGCTCGTGATCAGCTTTTCATCCACGCCATGCCGCGCCGCGGCAGCATGAATGATCTCGTTGAGCCTTCCAGCACTCGAATGCTCTAATACATTCGCTGGAAACACGTCCTCGGGCTCAAAGCTGACGATGTTCTCAGCCGGAAGCTCGATCGCTCCTCCGTCAATTATCAGTCGTACGGATGCGCCGATTCGCTCGTAGCTGGTAACGTGCAGGCGTTCGCCCGACCGCAGGACGGCGTAATCCGCTCGCGCGCTAGTGGCCGCGAGCGCGATCAAACCTAACGTGAAGACGATTCGTCGCATTGAATATACTTGGATGCTTACTCGTTGAAAGCGTATGTCCGGATTGCAGCTGCGAGGCCGGCCTCGTCATTGGTAAGCGTAACCGGCCACCCGCGAGATTTCAACTCCGGAACGCAATTGCCCATCACCACTGGTAACCCTGCAAACTCAAGCATGTCGTGGTCGTTCCAATTGTCTCCGACAGCCATAACGTCCTCGCGAGCAATTCCGCGGCTACGGACCCATTCTTTGAGCGTGGCGCCCTTGGAGCAACTCGGCGAGATTACGTCCAAAATTGAGAAATCCTTGTTTTCGTATTCAGTGATGGCCAGCGTGTACTCCTCCGCAACTCGGGCATTCTGCAGAATTCGCTGCGCGTCGCGCATCTTGTTCCAGCCACCGGTGAACATCACCTGAATCGGATCTTCGCTGAGAGCGTCTTCAAGAGGAGAGACCTGCGAAATGAATTCGCTATTTCGCTCGTAATACGCATGACGCACGGGATCGTTCCAATCGATATGTTCAAGGACAATCTGCCCTGTCTTCGGCCGATCGAATACGAGCGCGGCTCCCGAGCGAAATGCCGCGGTAGCTTTAAGAACATCGAGTGCTGTGCCCGCGGAAAGCAAACGCCGGAAATGTGTTTGCCCGTCGAGCGATTTGATAAGCGCGCCGTTGTTCACGATCAGCAGCAGTTCGCACGGCAATCGCACGGCAACCGGCCGCGCAAAATCAAAGCGGCGTCCGGTGACGAGAATAACTTCGATTCCGCGCGTAATGGCTTCAACGATGGCTCGGCTGTTCGCTTCCGGTATCTGCCACTGGCTGTCGAGGAGGGTTCCGTCAATGTCTATCGCGATCAGTTTCACTGCCACGCACCAATTCTAACAAGATAGCGTCTCTCGGTGGCTGAATGTCACGATCGAATTGGCTACAGAGAAGGCTGATTTGGATTCCGTGCGTGTGACCTGTATTAAAGGTGCGCGCGGCACGCGCGTGTTGCTCTCGAGTGCGCCTCTGATAGAATAATTCCTACCGGTGGGCGAGTAGCTCAGTTGGGAGAGCACCGCGTTCGCAACGCGGGGGTCGGGGGTTCGAATCCCCTCTCGTCCACCAAGATTTCAGCATTTCGCTTCTCTGGCAGTTTTACTACTGGTTCCAGTCTTCTTCTAAGAGCAAGTACGGCCCCGTTGGTACCCTTGTACCATCGACCCTGCCACACGAAATCGGCACTCTTGAATTTGGCGAATCGGCGAGCTTCGATGAGAGCCGCGTCCGTTGAAAAGAGGTCTGTTTTGAGCGCGTTAAATCCTAAGCCTGAGCCTTATCCCATTGAATCGCAGGAGACGTCAAGGGCGGCCAATCGGCGTGGCGCCGCGCGCACTTCAGTCTTGATTCCGGTACGATTGCGCCCTGTACGGTTTGACGATGGAAACTTCGAAGACGTCGCGGCGACTTCGAATGTGTCGCGAGGTTGTCTAAACGTGATGACGTGGAGAGATTCTTACTACACGGGCATGCGAGTACTGGTCAGCTACCCTTTCACTTCTTCGCATAAGGGCACAGGTTGGGAATATCTCTCTGAAATAGTTCGTTTGACTCAGCTTCCGGATGGAAGATTTCAGGTCGCATTAAAATTGCAGTTTGTGATGCAGTCGTCGCCCAACCCACGCCTAATTCCGCTGTGAACTTCCGCTTCTTGGGTTGTGCGTGATCTCAAGTTGTTATACGTATCCCATTTGCCTAGGCGTTCATCGGTAGCCGCTCGTTCTGCTCGTCGATCAAGTCCGTGATTTGCAATCGCAAGTTTCCGGCATTCGTCGCATACGATAGTCCGGTATCAATATCAATAATTCCGGCGCGCATGTACTTCTCAAGTTCGAAATCGAAATATTGCATCCCCTCAGTCGAGCCGTCGCGCATCGCATCCACCAACGACTTTCCTTCGCTCTCGCCTTTTTCAACGTACTCTCGGGTGCGCATCGTGGATTTCAGAATCTCCATCGCGGCGATGCGGCCAGCGCCATCGGCGCGCGGAATCAATCGCTGCGAAACGATGTAGCGAAACGCCTTCGAAAATCGCGAGCGAATCGCTTGCTGATCGCTGAGAGGAAATACGCCCACGATACGCTCGATGGTCTTTGACGCATCGATCGTGTGAAGCGTCGAGAGAACAAGGTGACCGGTTTCGGCCGCTTCGAGCGCAATTTCGATCGTCTCTTTGTCCCTCATTTCTCCGACGAGAATCACCTTGGGCGCCTGCCGCAGGGCAGCGCGCAGAGCCAGCGCAAAGCTAGGCGTATCGCTGTGCAGTTCGCGCTGGTGAATCGTCGACATCTTGTGCGTGTGAAGAAATTCGATCGGGTCTTCGATGGTCAGAACGTGGTAAGCCTTCTCTTCGTTGATCTGGTTTACCACCGCCGCGAGCGTCGACGATTTTCCAGAGCCCGTTGGGCCAGTCACCAGGACGATGCCGTTGCGCAGTCCGGCGATGCTCGCAAGCTCCATCGGAAGATTCAGTTCGGTGAACGTGGGCACAACGCTCGGAATTACGCGCATCACGATCGCACAACTGCCGCGCTGGGTGAAAATGTTCACACGAAATCTCGATATCCTGGGGAGGCTGTAAGAGATATCGCAAGAGCCCTCATCCCGAAGTTTCTGGACGGCGATCGTGTTCCGGCCGATGAGCTCGCCGGCGATTCTCGCCGTGTCTTCGGGCGTCAGAACGCTGACGTTATCAATTTTCATCTGGCGCAACTGGCCGTGCAGCTCAACCATCGGAGCGCGCCCGGGCGAGAAGATTAAGTCACTCGTCTTAGGCGCGGCTTTCAGCATTTTGGAAATGAGTTCGGGCGCAGGCATCGCCACAAGCGGCGGGCCTGCAGCGCCAGCCACGCTGGGAGCGCCTGGGGCACCCTTAGGAGCCACTGGCGTGGGTTGAGGCGCGCTCCCCCCAGCAGGGGACGGCGTTGCGCTTGGTACAGGCGTTACCGCAGAGCTTGGTGAGCCTGCGGCTGGAGCAGCGGGTTTTGCGGCGGCGGGCTTCGGCGTGACGTTCGTCGGCGCAGTCGATGGCCGCGCATCCGATCGGCCATCATCGGCCGCATACGCAGACTTCGGCGCCGCACTCGGAACTTCCTCTGCAATTACCGATGAATTTCCTTCGCCGGGTTTGGGGATGTCCATCAACTCGCTCCGCGGGCCAACACAAGCTGCTGGGTATACAGTCCCAGTTGACGTCTAGTCTGAATGCAAGGTGCCGGTTTAGCTAGCGCTCGACGTATGCGATGTGGCCTAACGATAAGCTGAGCAGCAACCGTCCCATGCGAACACTACGCCGAGCCGTGGTGCATCTCAGCAAGCTCATTCGCGGGCGTGGATGTAGCAGCCACCGGAAATGTCACGCGGAAAGTTGCGCCCCCGGCACGTCGATTGAAGCATTCGATGGTGCCGAAATGCTCTTGAACGATTCCGTAGCATATGCTCAAGCCGAGGCCTGTGCCTTTTCCCACCGGCTTCGTCGTAAAAAATGGATCGAAGACGTGAGCGGGAGACTTGATACCCGGACCCGTGTCCGACACCTCGATCACTACATTTGATCCCTCATGCGTAGCGCGAATCGAAAGTACGCCGCCTCCGACTTCCTCCAGAGCATCGACCGCGTTATCCACGAGATTGAAAAAAACCTGCATGATTTGATTGCCATCACCGCGAACGTGCGGCAGCGACGTTGCAGGATCGAAGTCGATGCGGATGTTTTTTCCCCGCACGTCGAGATTGTTCAGATTGAGCGAACTGCTAATCACCTGGGTGACGTCGAGTAGTGTCCGTTCCGCAGGTACGCGGCGGGCGAAACTCAGAAGATTCGTCACCAGCGCTTTAATGCGTCGTGCCAGCGCAGCCACCTTATCGGCGAGGGCGCGCTGTTTGTCGGTGAGGCCGGGTTCGTCAGCGAGTAGCTCTGAGTACCCAAGAATCCCAGTAAGTGGGTTATTGATTTCGTGCGCCGCGCCTGCCGCTAGCTGGCCAAGCGACACAAGCTTCTCGGATTGAATCATCTGCGCCTGTAGTCGCTTCAAGTTTTCGAGCGCGTCGTCGGAAGCGCGAAGCAACCGCATTCTTTCGCGATCCACAAGTCGTTGTCGGGTGACGATGAGCAGTCCTACGACGAGAACCGTAATCTGTGTTAACGCTACACGGAATTCCAGGACCTCCCGCGGCGCGCTGCTCAGATAGATTGTCCATAAGGCCATCAGAGGAATCGAAAACACCGCAGCCATGGCAAGTCGAGCCGGCCACGGGCTCGGCACCCGCAGATGCGTCGCGTCAAGTTCGCTTTGAGGTCGAAGTTGATGCGCGATCACGCCGGCCGTACCAAACCACGTGAGTGCCGCTATCAATGGCAAATCGAACGGGCCCCCGGCGTAGTACAGATTTGCGTCGATAGCGAGGTTTGAAATATACGCGCCGATTGCCATCAGAAATGCCGCGCAAAACAGATGCGCGTACACTGTTCTCCATTCAGTTCTCGCGCGCAAGTAAAGAGCTCCGAGCCCAGCGGCCAAGAGTAGATTTTCGATGCCTTCGAGCGTGTCAAACGCTCGCCCGTAGAGATCCACATTAGGCGAGATGTATTGCCAGGGGATTACGACGAAAAGGTATAGATATACCCACCAAGTCAGGAGAAGTGCGAAGTCCACGTATCCGAGGTACATTCGAAGATCTTCGCGGCGATCGTGTGGGCGCAGGCCGAGAGCGCCAATCATGGGAACGGCGTGCAGAAAGAGAATCACGTCGCCGATGAAAGGGTTCGGGACGTCCTGGTGCAGGACGACCTCGAAATAAGTCCAGATAATCTGACCCAGCAGCCACGTTCCAAGGCCAAGCCCAAAAAGGAGCCAGAAGGCTTGACTGCGCCGCGGCGGAGCGCCGCAGTTCGATAGCAGAGCGATCGTCGCGAAGGCTGCGACGAGGCAAAGCGAAATATCGCCGAACGCAGTCAGCCGGGCCCCGGGCGCGAATGCCACCGCGCAGAACGTAGCCACTCCCACAAATCCGATCCACGCAGCCGCGAGGATCCACCGTGACTTCGAGTCCGGCCAGGCGAGGCTTCCCGGAACGAATCGCTTCGTTGGCGCTGGGTTCATGATGGCTCTGAGAGGTACCGAACTAGATTAATTCTGCGATGAGCGAATGAGGTTGGTGAGTGTAATCCCGCGTTCCATCACTGCAACAGATGGCCCTCACGACGAAGGCGAGTTAGGACCATAAGAAATGCATCACAGGAGGCAACACAAAGGTGATTGTGTAGAGCCGCATTTATGCAGGACAAAAGCTAAAATCGGGTGACTAGGGTTGTTGTCCTGGTGCGGCTTGTCGTTGTGCGACGATTTTGCGCACGTTCAAATAGAGAGCCTTGGCCTGGGGTATCGCCGCGAGTGCCTTGTCGAGTTGCGGATCATTCTCGAGTTCGACTTTGTATCCCTCATTCAACCCGAAGACGGACGTCGTCACTTCGCGTCTGATTCTCCACTTCAGCCAGTCGAGATTGTCCTTGATATCCTCATCGGAATATCGCACGTGCTCGGATTCGAGGTAGCGTCGGAATTCTGCCAGTACGCTGTCATCAACCACAAAGTTTTTGCCGACACTTGGCTTCTCGCCGAGGTAATGCCGCGTGAAATCGCCGACGCCCTGCGGGAAGGGATAAAAGATTCCTCGGCGCACCAGAGTCTCTTCGAACGGATCAAGTTTCGGTGCAGCCACAACGATGTCAGGAGTAATTCCACCCTGCCCGAATACCTGCCGGCCGCTGTCAGTGAGCTTCACTTCCGGTTGGCGCGGCGGCTTCGGATTGTAGTGATAGTCGTAGAGCGAAACGTTTTTATAGTCGCGCTGGATCAACCGGCCGCTGGGCGTATAGTAGCGCGCGACCGTCAGCAGCATCGCCGTTTCTTCGCTCAGCGGAAATTGCGTTTGAACGAGCCCCTTACCGAAGCTGGTCTCGCCTACCACTAATCCGCGATCGTGATCTTGTATCGCACCCGCAACAATTTCCGACGCCGAAGCGCTCTGCCCATTGATAAGAACGATGAGCGGCACCGTCACACCCTGATTACCGCGCACAGCGTAGAATCGGCGCTCGGGTGCTGAGCGGCCGTGGAATGAAACCACGAGCTGATTCTTTTCGAGGAACATGTCGCCGATGCCGACAGCCTGTTGTAGCAATCCGCCGCCGTTGCCACGAACGTCCAGAATCATCCCGTCGAGATGCGAAACGTCGAGATCCTTCAGCGCAGCGGCGAGATCCGTGTCCGTTGTTTCGTTAAAGGCCGAAACACGTGCGTAGCCGATCCCTGGCCGGACGACCGAATAAAAATCTACGCCGGGGCGGGGAATTTCGTCGCGAATCACGCTAACCAAAATCGGTTTATCCCAGCCTTCGCGGCCCAAAGAAATTTTGACTTCCGTGCCTTTCGGCCCCTTCAACAAATCCGCCACCTGCGTTGTGTCCAGTCCGTCGCAGGATTTGTCGTCAACTTTCAAAATCGTGTCGCCCGGCCGTATTCCCGCTTTATAAGCTGGCGACCCCACCATCGGTGCAACAACGTAAGTGTAATTTTCGCGCGCGGCAACCGTCATTCCGACGCCGTAATAGCGGCCCTGTTGTTCTTCGCGGAAAGTGGCGTATTGCTTGGGATCGAAGAAATAAGAGTGGGGATCGAGCACGCGGAGCATATTGGGAATCGCGCCGTCGTATATGGCTTTGTCGGTGTCTACGGGGTTGGCGTAATTCTGCTGGACGATCGAAAGCACACGAGTGAATGACTTGACGGAGTCCTGGATATCGTTGGCGCCAGCTGCGGTGGCTTTCACGGACGGGCCGTAAAGCCCTCCGAGAACAGCGGATACGGCCAATACGGCGATCAATAAAAACAGGCCACGCTTGGATGTTTCCATTGCTTTTGTTTCCTCCGTCGCGCCCCTTCAAATTCAGTATAGCATACTAGTTTCGGGCAGTTTGACACGCCAGATGCCCTACTCTATGATGCCAACGAAGGCGAATTTGCCACCTCGATGCTCAGTATTCCTCACCTGATTATCATCTTCATCGTCGCCCTGATCGTTTTTGGGCCCCAAAAATTGCCTGAATTGGCCAGAAATCTCGGCAAGATCATGGCAGAATTCCGGCGAGCGACTGGGGATCTGCGCTCCACGTTCGACGAGCACATGCGCGAACTCGAGCGCGAAGCACAAGCCATTGAGGTGAAGAAACGTGACCTTGAAGTGCGTGAAGCAGCGGTACGTCTAGCTCAGTCCTCGGCATTGGCTCAACCGCCGGTGACAGCCGAAGCTACAAATCAGGCCGATATTAAAACTATTGACGTTGTGAATGTTGATGTTACCCCTGTCGCTTCAATGCCTGCCGATGGCGTCGATGAGGCTGATGCTAGAGCTGCCAAGGGCGCTGCTCCTGAGCTTCCAACCCGAAGCGCGAGCGCTGCCGTTCCAAAAACGTCGCCCGATTCTCTCATCCAAGAATCTTCTTCCGGCTCTAAGTGATGGCCACCGACATTCAACCTGAAATTCAACCCGAGCTTCCGTTCGTCAGCCAGAACGCCTCGAAAGGGGAGGAAGACGAAGGCGGACGGATGTCGTTCTTCGAGCATCTCGTCGAACTAAGAAAGCGGCTCATCAATTCTGCCCTTGCGGTCGGCGTCGGGATGATGATCGGCGTCGCAGTCTCCAACAAAGTTTTCGCATATATGGCTCGGCCGATGCTTGGCGCGCTTCACGCCGCACACTTTGAAGACAAACTCGTATACACCAGCCCAACCGGCGCCATCAGCCTGCTCATCAATCTCGGTTTGTATCTCGGCATTGTGATTGCCTCGCCCGTGGTGCTGTACCAGATTTGGATGTTTATTGCGCCGGGACTTTACCGTCACGAGCGCCGCGCCATGAGCGCGTTCATATTTTCGTCGCTCGCGCTGTTCCTTTGCGGAATCGCGTTTGGCTATTACGTGAGCCTGCCTTACGTTTTGAAATTCCTCATCGGATTTCAAGGTCCCTTTAAGCCGTTAATTAGCATCAATGAATATTTTGATTTGATACTGGTCGTGCTCTTGGGTCTCGGAGTGATGTTCGAGCTGCCCGTTCTGATCTTTTGTTTGACGCTCTTCGGAATCGTGACGCCCAGGTTCTTGTGGAAAAATATCCGCTACGCAGTCCTGGTGATTACTCTTCTCGCCGCCATCGTGACGCCGACGCCCGATGCCACCACGATGGTTCTCTTCATGGGCGTCTTGCTGACACTCTATTTTATTGGCATAGGGGTTTCTTACATGGTCGTTCGGAAACGCGAGAAGCGGCTAGCGGAAGAGTCGGGAGCAAGCTAGCGCATGAGGGCACACACACCGGGACTCGCAGTCGCCGCTACGCTGATGACCTTCGGCCTGCTCGCCTGCGGAAACGGCCCGGCGAAATCGGGTGCCACAGGCTCGAGCGAGGCGCCCGCCCAAGCAAACGCCACTGCGGCGGCCGACACCAGTGGCGCGTCCGACGCGCTCCCGGCGGATAAGACGGGCGGATTCGACGGCGCGCGCGCCTACGACTACACTTCGAAGATCGTCGCCATCGGTCCTCGCCAACCCAACACCGATGGAATTCAGCGCGAACAGGATTTCATTCGCGCCGAACTGACGAAAAGCGGCTGCACATTTGATCAGGACGATTTCAATTCGTCCACGCCCATCGGCTCCGTGCCGATGAAAAATATCATCGCCAAGATTCCTGGCAAGACAAACGATCTCATTCTTCTCCTCACTCACTACGACACCAAGGTCCAGGACAACTTCGTCGGCGCCGTCGATGGCGGCTCGTCAACCGGTCTGATGCTCGAAATGGCGCAGATTCTCTGTTCGAAGAAAGAGCAGCCGCTCGGCGTGTGGATCGCGTTCCTTGATGGCGAAGAGGCTTTCAAGGAATGGAGCGATGACGACAGCGTGTACGGGAGCAGGGAACTCGCCGCGCGCATGGCGCTCTCTGGCGATCTGAAGCGCATCAAGGCTGTCATACTTGCCGACATGGTCGGACCGAAAGATTTGAAGATTCGCCGCGATTCGAGCTCCACAGGATGGCTTACGGATTTGGTGTGGTCCAAGGCCGACGCATTTGGCTATCAAAATTATTTCCTGAATAGTTCGCGCCCGATCGAAGATGATCACGGCCCGTTCATGAAGCGACATGTGGCCGCGGTGGACATTATTGACTGCTGCACGGAGGATTTCCCCGCTTGGCATACCTCCGACGACACGATGGACAAAGTCAGTGCGAGAAGTTTGGGAATGGTCGGACACGTAATTCTTGCGACTGTGGATGACCTGCAGAGCCGCACTTCCGCACGCCAAAAGCCCCAATAGCAGCGGGCTCTCGCCGCACTTGTGTTACATTTTCAAAATGGCATGCAGCATTTGGCCGCGCAGTATTCGCTTCTCGGACTACGCCGCCATCCGTAACTCCCCAATCGTCCAGCCCTTCTGCGGCCAGATTTGATGCACACTTTCTCCGCCAAATCCGCATCGGGCAACTACCCCATCTTTTGCGGCAGGGGCGCGATTGACAGCCTGAAAAGTTTGCTCTCAAAACAAAAAGGTGTCACCGGCGTATTCGTGCTGAGCTCGCCGCGCGTTTGGAAGAGTTGCGGCCAGAAAATCACTAAGGCGCTCGGTTCGACGACTCCAATTTCGCCAATTTTGTTCGACGATGCCGAGAGCGCCAAGACATTGCCAACCGTCGAAAAAGTATGTCGCGCTCTGCATCGAGCCGGCGCAGACCGCCGCTCTCTAATTGTGGCAGTAGGCGGAGGCGTCGTTGGTGACGTCGCCGGCTTCGCTGCCGCGAGCTACTTGCGCGGTGTTCGCCTCATTCACGTGCCGACAACGCTGGTCGCGCAGATTGACAGCTCAATCGGCGGCAAAACCGGAGTGAATCTGCCCGATGGGAAAAATCTCGTCGGCGCATTCCATCCGCCCGCAGCCGTCGTCGCCGATCCGGTTTTTCTGCAGACGCTTCCCGACGCGCAGTTCCGCTCAGGCCTCTACGAAGCCGTTAAATATGCCAACATTTCTGGCGCCGTATCATTCATTCAACTCGAGACGAACATGGGGAAGGTTCTGCGCCGCGACCCGCGTGCTCTCGAGGCGCTCATGTTGCATTCCATCCGCGCTAAGGCATCAATTGTTTCGAAGGACGAGCTCGAGTCGGGTCTGCGCCAAGTCCTGAATTTTGGGCACACTTTCGGTCATGCGCTCGAAACCGCAGGGAACTACCGCCGCCATCTGCACGGTGAGGCTGTCGGCTGGGGAATGCTAGTCGCGACGCTGCTCGCATTGGCGACGAATCGAATCAATCCCGCTCAGGCGCAGCGCATCGCGCGTCTGGTGATGAGTGTCGGTCCGCTGCCAAACATCGTGCGAGCGCAGTCAAAAAAATTGCTTGCCCTGATGCATGGCGACAAGAAATCTCATGGCGGAAGCATTCGTTGGGTGTTGCCCGTCGCCATCGGGCGAGTAAAGTGGGGCATCGACGTTCCAGAGCCGCTCGTGCTCGAAGCAATCCGCGAGGCGCCAGAAGTGGCACGCTTGGCGCGAGGCGCGAGATGACGACTGCCGAAAGCAAGTCGCCCAGCGTCGCATCGCAGGAACCTGCCTCAACACCCCTCTCAGGCACTCGCCCCGAAGGCGCGCGCGACGACACCGAAGCCAGCAATCGCGTCCGCGAAATGTTTGGCCGCATCGCTCCGCGCTATGACTTTCTCAATCATCTGCTATCTCTCTCGCTCGATCGCACGTGGCGTCGACGCACCGCGCGCCGATTTGCAAGCATCCTCGCCCAACCAGAGGCTCGCGTCCTCGATATATGTTGCGGCACCGGCGACCTCACCTTCGCACTCGAGCGACAGGCCAAAGATTCGAAGCCGGCGAATGGCCCCGCCGCGGTGAAAATCCTAGGCAGCGATTTCGCGTTGCCCATGCTCACTCGCGCACGCGAAAAGGCGGCAACATCCCAGCGTCGCGCCTCATTCCTCGCGGCAGACGCGCTATCATTACCGTTCGCATCAGAGAGCTTCGATCTCATCACCGCCGCATTCGGTTTCCGGAACCTCGCGAACTACGAGCATGGCCTGACCGAAATCATGCGCATCCTCCGCAAAAAAGGCCGCATCGGCATCCTGGAATTTTCCGATCCGCGGCACGGTCTCGGCGCAGCCGCATTTCGTTTTTACTTCCGACGCATCCTGCCGCAAATCGGTGGCGCGATCTCAGGGAGCCCGGAAGCATACTCATATCTGCCGGGTTCGGTAGCGAAATTCCCAAGTCCTCCCGAACTGTCGAAGTGGATGGAGCAGGTGGGATTCGTCGATGTCAGATATGAACTGTGGAATTTCGGAAGCGTCGCGCTGCATTCAGCCCAGAAGCCTTAATTAGGCGTGCCGCAAACCTCGAGAAAGTTGTCATCCCGAACGAAGTGAGGTATCTGCATTTCGTCTAATTTTCGAGTCCGAGCGCTCGGATTTTGCCAAGCAAAGTTTTGTAGGAAACGCCCAGCTTCTCCGCAGCTCTCGTCTTATTCCACTTCGATTCCCGAAGCGCATTCTCGATTTTGAAGCGCTCCACATGCGCCACAGCCCGCTGGGAAACTTCATCAAGCGACCCATCCCACAGAAATTCTTCATTCAGCATCCCACCAGGCAGTTGCTCGCGCGTCGGCCTGGCCGAAGGAAGTTGCAGCGCCGCCGCATCAATCTCCGGCCCCGGAGACAGAATCACCGCGCGTTCGATTGCATTCTGCAACTCACGCACATTGCCGGGCCATCGATAGCCCAGCATCGCAGCCTTCGCCTCTTCAGAGAGCGCCAGGTCTGGCTTGCGAAATTCCCGCCGAAATCGCTCCAAAAAATGCTCGGCGAGAAGATAAATGTCATCGCCGCGGTCGCGCAGCGGCGGAATCGTGATGGGCACAGCCGAAATCCGAAAATAGAGGTCTTCGCGAAATAGCTTGTCCTCCACGGCAGAATGTAAATCGCGATTCGTCGCGGCAATCAAACGCACATTCACTTCCACAGCCATCGTCCCGCCCACGCGTTCGAAACAGCGCTCCTCAAGAACCCGCAACAATTTGGCCTGCGTTGCCAGCGGAAGCTCACCGATTTCATCAAGAAAAAGTGTCCCGCGATGCGCGAGTTCAATCTTCCCGATTTTCCGTGCGCCGGCCCCTGTAAACGCGCCGCGCTCGTGGCCGAAAAGTTCATTCTCGACAAGGCCCTCAGGAATCGCCGCGCAATTGAGAGCCACAAAGGACTGCTCGCGCCTCGGGCTCAAATGATGAATCGCGCGCGCAAAAAGTTCTTTGCCGGTCCCACTCTCGCCCAGCAACAGCGCCGTCGAATCCGTCGCGGCCACCCGCTGGGTCATCTGGCTCGCTTCTTTCATGGACGAATGCTCCGCAACGATTCGCGGAAAGCCATAACGCAAGGCATATTCCTCGCGCAGCAGCAAATTCTCGCGCAGCAATTCCTGTTGCCGGGCGCCGCGATCGAGAAGAATTTTCAGATGATCCAGATCCACCGGTTTCTGAATGAAATCGAACGCGCCCTCCTTCATGGCCGTCACAGCCTCTTCCACCGAGCCGTAAGCCGTAACGAGAATCACGGGAAGCGAAGCATCCACGCGGCGCGCCTCGCGCAATACGTCAAGGCCAGAACTGCCAGGAAGTTTCAGATCGGAGAGAACGAGGAGGTATCGCCGCGCGCGAACTTTTTCGATTGCGGTATTGCCGTCCGGAGCTTCGTCAACACTGTAACCGGCCCGCTCCAGAAACTTGCGCAACATCGCGCGCAACTCGGCCTTATCTTCTACAAGTAGGACCGGTTCCATGTATTGGGGATTCTAGCGCGCCCAGCCCGGATCGCCACCTGACTTTCGCAATTGGTCTTCGAGGTCGGAAATCGCGGCTTGATCCTGGGCGACTTGCTGTTGCTTCTGCGCAATCTTCGCGCGTTTATCGTTGATGTCGCCAAACGTAACGCTTTGCATCAACTGTTTCGTCGGGTCGTTGGGATAATACTGAACGTCCAGTTTGCCGAGTTCGCGTTGCATCACATCGAGATCGGCTTGGTCACGCTGCAGCTTTCCGCGAGCCGTCGCGAAGCGATCGCGCCACATCTTCTCGTCATTAGCGGCCGGTGCGGGCGTAGCGCCGCCGGGGGCCGGAGCAGTAGCATCGCCGACAACGTTGATACCGCCGACCGCTGGAATATTATCGTTCGTAAAAACTTTCGCCGACTTCGGCTCTGAATTCCTCTGTGCTCGCGCTTTCCGGGCGGCGTCGGCAATCGAAGGCGCCGGCGGCGTTGTCGCGGTCACCACTTGTGCTTTTTGGTCGGGAGTCGGCTGAGTCTGAGCGGGCTGCGACTGCGCAGATGCTCCCATCGCTCCTAGAAGGAAAATCACGCTGCATGTGGTCCAGGATCGCGTGCGCATAACACACCACCTTTGAAATAACCGGGTGAAATGACCGGGGCAAAAGTCCTACTTAGTTTAGACGCGGCTAGCGACCGGGGCAAAGGCCTGTGGCACGACCTCCTGTCGCAAAGGTAACCAGAGAATGAACTCGGCGCCGCCGTCCGCATGATTGCGAGCCTCGATCGCGCCGCCGTGCTGCATAGCCACCTTCTGGACCACAGCCAGTCCCAGTCCAGTCCCTTCAGACTTAGTCGTGTAGAACGGCAGGAATATTTTCGAAAGGTCCTGCTCCGGAATTCCCGGACCGTTATCGGCTACCGCAAGCCTTTGCCACCGCCGCCCCAGCCGGTCTTGCACGGAGCCTGAGATCGTCACGCGCCCTTCCGAGCCGTGGCCGCGAACGGCTTGAGCCGCGTTGCGAGTGAGATTCAGCAGAGCCTGCCGAAGCAAAGCTTCATCGCATGGAATCTCCAGGAAGTCGCCCTCGGTTTGAATCACACATCCGGGAACCGCTTCCTGAATTTCCTCCGCAACGCGATCAATCAGCGCGCCTACAGGCACGGCTTCGTAGGACAGTTCAAGCGGGCGCGCGAAACGCAGAAATTCGGTGACAACGTGCGTCAAAGCTCGAGTCTGTTCCAGAATTTTCTCGGAATTTTCGAGCAGATCTCCCGCCGGAGCTTCTTGGCGGATCATTTGCGCGTAGCCCGAAATCGTAGCTAAAGCGTTTTTGAATTCGTGCGCGATGCCGGCGGACATTTCGCCGAGTGTCGCAAGATTTTCTTTCCAGCGAATTTGCCGCTGCAGATCGGTGAGCTCGGTGAGGTCGCTCATCAGGCAGAGCGCGCCGATAATTTTGATATCGGTGGTCGCCAGGGCAATCGGTGCATCGGTATTCGGGCGTGAGTAATTCGGCACGGCGCGCTTGATGGGAGAAATCGTCAGGCCCAGTTGGCGCACGTCGCCGCTTGGCTTGATATATTGCACCTCGGCGCGATGAATTGTTTTTCCATCATGGAGGCAGGCCGTAAGCATTTTCGAGAGATCGGAGTCCGCGCCGAGAACGTCGAAGTATGAACGATACTGCATCCCCGTAAACCCGAGAGCAGTTTCGGCGGCCGGATTTGCGGATGTGATGGCGCCCTTGGCGCTCAGCAGCAGCAGACCCGTCGGCATGTTCCGCGTAACTTCTTCCGTGATCCGTTCCGACTCCCGCGCGCGTTCCTGTTCGGAACGATGCAAGCGTGCCAGTTCGCGCTCCTGCGCGCGCAGCTTTTCGATAACGCCCTGCATGGACGCGGCCATGAACGCCGACGGATTTTCAGCCGACGCGTTGAGCGCGCTCCAATCGCGCTCAGCAGGATCTCTCGAATCGCGCAGCAATTTCCGAATAGCAATGACCGCCAGCACCACGACGCAGAGAATGACAACACCAAATCCCGCAGCAATCCCAAATCCGATTGGCGAAATCGGCCGCGCCGGTGCGGCTGCTCGAGTAACCGCCAGCGCGGGCGCTAGTGTGAAATGGACTAAAGATTCCGCGAGCATGTGATCACCGAAACCTCAGAAGCGCCGCATACCACTCGACGACGGGCGATCCAAAAAATACGACCAGCAACGACGCCGCACCGAGGAAAGCGCCAAATGGCAGTTCGTAATCTGTTCCTTTGCGACGAATGATGATGATGGCGAGGCCGATTACTGTGCCCAGTAGCGAGCCCCCAAGAATCGTCAGAATGGTTCGTCGCAGACCAAGAAATGAGCCGGCCATCAGCATCATTTTCACGTCGCCGAGCCCCATGCCTTCGCGTCCACGCAGTCGAAAATAACCTTCAGAAATCACCCACAGCACTCCACCGCCAAATGCCGCCCCAAGTATCGCGTCAAGAAGCGACAAAACCGGGCGAGGCGGAGGGAACGCGAATACGCGCCCCGCGAGCCACAATGCCAGTCCGTCCGATGGCGGTGTGAAAAGACTAAGCAACAGGCCAATGGCCAAGCCCGTGAAATTCACAAGGTCGGGAAGTATCCGCTCGCGGATGTCCGTGAATACCAGCACCACGATGAGCGCGGAGAAAAGCGACCACTTCAGCGTTATCAAAGAGACGCCGAACGCCAGATAGCAAAGTAAAAACAGCGCCGCCGTGAGAAACTCTACCGCAGGATACATCGGCGAAATCTTGACTCCGCACTTGCGGCATTTCCCACGCAGAATCAAATAACTCAGCACGGGAATGTTGTCCCATGGTTTGATCGGTGTGCCGCACTTTGTGCATGCCGATGCGGGCAGCACAATGGATCTGCCCGCGGGAATCCGGAGGATGCAGACGTTTAGAAAGCTTCCGATCGCGAGACCGAAGACGAACGCAATCCCGCCGATGACGGCTCCAGAAAGCATATTGGCACTGTGCCATAGCGATTCCTGTCGCTCAAGGCGCGCACCGGCCGCAGTGCCCGAGTTCTAACATTCGCTCGCGGTTTGATCGCCGCTAAATGCTTGGATATATTGGGAAATAGATGCCTGCCTCTTGGTTTGAACAGAAGATTCGCCGCTACGAACATCGCCGTTGGGCGGACGAGAAAAACCGCCGGACTTTGCCGTTCGCCTGGGGGCTCGAGCATATCGGTGGTAGCGCGACAGAGCCCGATCCGCGTGCATTTTTGGAGCGTTTTGTTTCTGACACCCTGGCCGCCAGTGACGAATGGTTTTCGCCCGAGCCGAGAAGCGAAACGTTATTTATGCCATCGAATGAGGCGCCTGGCGAAACCGGCGTGTTGACGTTCACAAGCGCCATCGAATCCCCCTGGCCCGTGAACAACACGGTTCACGCTCGATTCTTCCGCGCGCGGCACAGCGGTCCCGCGGTCGTCGTCCTTTCGCAGTGGAATGCCAAATGGCACGAACAGGTCAGCGTTTGCCGCTGGCTTCAGCGCATCGGCATTTCGGCGCTGCGGCTGAGCTTGCCGTATCACGACCGTCGCGCCATTCCTGACCACCCGCGTGGAGATCATCTCGTCGGTCCAAACGTTGGCCTCACGCTGCAAGCCAATCGCCAGGCCGTTTGCGACGTTCGCGGTTGCGTGCAGTGGCTCGCGTCGCAGGGTTACGACAAGCTCGGAATTATGGGCACAAGCGTCGGATCATCCATTGCATTCGTCACCTTTGCGCACGAACCCAAATTACGCGCCGGCGTTTTTCTCCACGTCTCCACCTACTTCGGCGATGTTTTAGTGACCGGCCTCACAACTTCAAACGTTTGGGAGCCGATGAAGACGAAAATGAGCCCGGCCGACGCCCAGCGTTTCTTTTCGCCCGTCAGTCCTTTTCCATACATCGGCAAACTGCGCGGAACAGCCAAAAAGATGCTGGCCGTAACTGGAATTTACGATCCGACGTTCTGGCGCGAATTAACCGACGAGTTTCTAGATGCGCTGCGTAATGAAGGAGTATCGTGCGAGGTGTTGCGCTTGCCGTGCGGGCATTATTCGCTCGGCGAGCAGCCATTCAGCTACATCACCGGGTTTCGTTTCGGAAGATTCTTGTTTCAAGCGTTGAGCTAGCGGACTAGCGCCGCAAATTCGCCCGCGCCGATTCGTGATCCCACCGCACCAATGTCAGGAGCGAGCGAGCGGTCGGCTTCCACAAATTTCGATGCCTCGCGGATGAGCGCCACCGCTTTGCGGGCTTGCGTGCCCGTTCGAAGCGGAGCGAGCAGATCAATTCCCTGGCACGCCGAAAGCAATTCGATAGCCAGGATATTCTCGAGATTTTCGAGCATTGGCCTTAATCTTCGCGCGGCCCCCATTCCCATCGAAACGTAATCTTCCTGATTGCCCGATGTCGAAATCGAGTCCACAGAGTGCGGCGCCGCAAATACTTTCGTCTCGCTGGCCAACGCGGCTGCCGTAATTTGCAGCATCATGAACCCCGAATTTAATCCTGCATCCTTGACAAGAAATGCCGGCAGGCCGCTCGTCAGCGGATTCGTCATTTGTTCGGTCCGCCGCTCGGATATTCCCGCCAGTGTGGCAATCGCCAGCGCAAGCTCATCTGCTGCGAGCGCGAGCGGCTGCCCGTGAAAATTCCCGCCGCTCAACACTTCGCCGGTATCGGGAAAAACGAGCGGGTTATCAGTCGCGCTATTGAGTTCGATCGTTAGCGTCGTGCGGACCTGCGCAAGAGTGTCCCGGACCGCGCCGTGCACCTGTGGCGTGCAGCGCAGGCTATAAGCATCCTGCACGCGCGTGTCCTGCGCCGGCGCTCGATGCGATTCGCGGATTTCGCTCCCGGCGTTCAGTCGAGCGAGATTCTTCGCCGTCGTTGCGTGGCCGGGATAAGGCCGCACTTTCGCGATTCGCTCATCGAATGCAGTTGGCGTGCCGCGCAAAGCGTCCAGCGAGAGCGCCGCCGCAACGTCAGCCGTGTCCACCAGAATCCTCGCTGTGCGGAGAGCCAGCGCCGTCAGCGCGAGCATCGCCTGCGTGCCGTTAAGCAGCGCCAGGCCTTCTTTCGCTTCGAGCACTATCGGTGCGATATCGGCAAGCTTCATCGCCTCGCCGCCCGGAACAATTTTGCCCTGATAGTTAGCTTCCCCTTCGCCGATCATCACTTGCGCAAGATGCGCCAGAGGAGCGAGGTCGCCCGAAGCGCCCACCGATCCTTGAGAGGGAATTACCGGGTGCACCCGCCGATTGAGCATCGCGCAGAGAGTCTCAGCCGCGATTGGCCGAATGCCGCTGAAGCCCTTAGCAGTCGCGTTCGCGCGCAAGAGCATCATCGCGCGCGTCTCTGCTCCGCTCAGTTGCGGTCCCACGCCGCCCGCATGGCTGCGAACAAGATTCGTCTGCAACTGCCGTATCTGATCGCGCGAAATCCGCACCGACGCCAGCTTGCCGAATCCCGTATTCACGCCATACGCCACAATGTCCGACGCGACTAGGCGATCAATCACAGCCCGAGACGCGTTCATCCGTTCGCGCGCCTCCGCAGCAAGCGACACCTCTTGCCCGTTCAGCGCAACTTCAAAGAGTTGCTCGAGCGTCAGGTCGTTCCCATTAATAGCGATAGTCATCATTGCGCTTCGGATTTTCGCTCGGCGGGCGTAGCCGCACCTGCAAGCCGCGTTTGCTTCGCAGGCGCTACGTCAAAATATTTCCGATACTTCTCTGGCAAAGACTTCGGCCGTCCAAGCCGGTCGCATATCACATGCAAAGTTTCGCCAGTGGCAATCAGTTCATTCGTCGCATCGCGGATAATTTCATAGGCAAAGCGGATCGTCCGCCGCTGCGCTTCCGAAACGCGTGTGCGAATTCGCAGCAGGTCATCGAACTTCGCCGGCCGCCTGTACCGGCACGAAGATTCCGCGACGACGATGAAACTATCGTCCTCAATTTCCATCTGCTTATATTCAAATCCCAGCTGCCGGCAAAGTTCCACGCGCCCGACTTCAAACCAAGTGTAGTAATTGCCGTAATAAACCACGCCCATCTGGTCGGTTTCGCCATATCGCACGCGAATCGTCGTATCGTAAAATCGCGTCGCATCGCCGTCGGCGCGCTTATGAAGTTCTTGAGGCATTGGCAAAAAAGTTTACGAGACGCATTGTCTGGCATTCGCTCGAGAGCCAGCGGAAGATCACTCGCCCGTCCATTTCGGCGCGCGCTTTTCGAGGAATGAGCCAAGTCCTTCGCGAAAATCCGCCGTCGCCCGGATGTCGGCATTTTCCTGAATCGCCATCGAGATCTCGCGATCGAGCTCCGCTTCCGAAAATTGCACGAGCAGCCTCTTCGTTCTCGCAATGCTAGTCGGACTTGCGGCGATCAGCGTCGCCGCAAGTTTCCGCGCTTCCGCCATCAATTCTTCAGCAGCCACGACTGAATTCACCAATCCCATCGCGTGAGCTTCGGCAGCGTCAAACAAACGCCCCGTCAACGCGAGATCGCGCGTGCGCTTCTCTCCAATTTGCCGTCGCAGAAACACGGAAACGAGCGCCGGAATGAACCCAATTCGCACTTCCGTATATCCAAATTTCGCCTCAGGCACAGCCAGCGTAAAATCCGCAAGCGTCGCGAGCCCGCATCCTCCCGCTAGCGCGTGGCCATTCACCGCCGCGATCAGCGGTTTCGGAAATGAATACACCGTCCGAAACAACCTCGCCATGCGCCGCGAATCTTCGAGATGTTCCACGGCAGACCGCGTGGCGATCGCACGCAGTTCGTCAAGGTCCATCCCCGAGCAAAACGCCTTGCCTTCGCCAGTAAGGATCGCCACACGCGCCGCGCTCGACTGCACTTCGGCCAGCGACGCAAGCAATTCCTCGATCATCTGCGTCGAGATGGCGTTTCGCTTCTCAGGTCGAGCTAGCGTGATGATCGCCAGCTCAGCTTCGTATTCGAGCTTCAGCGTGTGATGAGCCATATTCGTTCCGCGACAGCGATAGTGACAGTGTCAATCACTCTACAGGCTGCGAAAAAGGAATAAACGCCGTCATCCCGAGCGAAGCGAGGGATCCCTTTTGGTTTAAATACTCACAACAAGACGGATTTCTCGTCGCGGCGCTCCTCGGAATGACAGCAATTTGACTTTTTTTGCAGCCTCTCTAATCTGCAGGCGCGTGAGCATACATCTCGCGAATTTTCCCCGTCATCGCGCAAGCAATCGCCAGCGACTTCGTGTCAATTCCAGTCGAAACACCCCGCGCCGCAAGCGTCGCCAGCACAGTCTCCGTCGGTATATTTCCAATAAGCTCATCGCCCGCAAACGGGCAGCCCCCAAGCCCCGTAAGCGCCCCATCGAATCGCCGGCAACCGGTTTCATAAGCAGCGAGCACTTTTTCCGCCGCGCCTTCTGGCCGGCTGTGCAGATGAACTCCCAACTCCACCCCAGCCACGCAATCTTTTACCGCTCGAAATAATTCCGCCACATCGTCCGCAGTCGCACTCCCCGCAGTATCCGCGAGCGACACGGTACGCACTCCAATATCCTTGAGCCAGATCAAAGCGTCTTCAACAATTTCCGGCCCCCACGGCTCGTCATACGGATTCCCAAACGCCATTGAGATGTACACAACCAAATCGCGCCCAGCCGCTTTGGTCTCCGCGCGAATCTTTTGCACCAACGCCCGCGATTCATCTCGCGACATGTTCGCATTGGCGCGCCGGAAATAAGCGGAAATCGAATACGGATAACCAATCGTCGTCACGCCCGGCGCCGAGAGCGCTCGCGTCAGCCCTTGCTCGTTCACGATGATTCCGATAATTTCGGGCGGGTTCGTCGCGGGAAGCGCCAAACTCAACCTGCGCATCACGTCTTCGCTATCCGCCATCTGCGGCACGTGCTTCGGCGAAACGAAGCTCACCGCATCAAGGTGATGAAAACCTAAAGCCACCAGGCGGCTCAAATACTCCACCTTGACCTCGGTCGGAAGCGCGTCTATCAGCCCTTGCCACGCATCGCGCGGGCACTCGATGATTTTTACTTCTTCGTTTGCCATAGAAAAATAGAAAATCCGTATTACGTGGATCGCCGTCTAGGTCTGAAGCACGCCGGTCTTGAATTCCCCCACTTCCGGATTCAGCGCCGCGGCAGAAAGCGCGGCAATCAGCGCATCGCGCGTATGCGCCGGATCAATAATCGCATCCACCCACAGTCGCGCCGCGCCATAGCGCGGATCGGTTTGATGTTCGTAAGTTGACCGGGTCGATTCGTAGAGTTCCTTCTTATCCGCGTCTGTCAGCTTCTTTCCTTCACGCTCGAGCTGCTTGATTTTGATTTCCACGAGCGTGCTCGCCGCCGCATCGCCGCTCATCACCGCGTATCGCGCGCTCGGCCACGCAAAAACGAAACGCGGATCGTACGCCTTGCCGCACATCGCGTAATGCCCGGCGCCAAAGCTGCCGCCGCAAATCACCGTAATTTTCGGTACCACGCTATTCGCCACTGCATTCACCATTTTCGCGCCGGCACGGATAATTCCGCTCCATTCGGCCTCTTTGCCCACCATGAACCCGTTCACGTCGTGAAGGAAAATCAAAGGAATCAAATTCTGATTGCAGTCGAGAATAAATCTCGCGGCTTTTTCAGCGGCCTCCGGATATATCACTCCGCCGAATTCCATCCGCCGCTCGCCGGTCCCAGCCGCCGCGATTTGCACGTGCTTTCTGTTGTTGGCCACGATGCCGACGGCCCAACCGCCGATTCGCGCGTACCCGCAAGTAATCGTTTGCCCGTATTCGGCGCGATATTCCTCGAAACGGCTCGTATCCACAATCCGCGCGATGATTTCGTGCATGTCGTATTGTTTGCCCGGCTCCGACGAAAAAATTCCGTAGATTTCTTCCTCGGGAAGCGCAGGGGGCTCGGGCTTGCTGTGGTCGAAAGGCGCGCCCGTAGGATGGCCCATTTTATCTACGAGAGCGCGAATTCGTTTCAGGCACGAGTCGTCATCCGGCTCGCGAAAATCCACGGTGCCGCTGATTTGCGCGTGCATCTTCGCGCCGCCGAGCTCCTCCGCTGAAGTTTTCTGTCCAATCGCCGCTTGAACAAGCGCCGGCCCCGCAAGAAACAGTCCGCTACCGTCAGTCATAAGAATGGAATCGCACATCACCGGCAAATAGGCCCCGCCCGCGACGCACATCCCCATGATCGCCGTAATCTGCGGAATTCGCATTGCGCTCATCACCGCGTTATTCCGAAACACGCGCCCGAAATCATCCGTATCGGGGAACACATCCTCCTGCAGAGGCAGAAAAATACCGGCGGAGTCCACCAGGTAAATCGTAGGAATTCGATTTTCGATGGCGATATTTTGCGCGCGGATTACTTTCTTCGCGGTCATTGGGAAGAATGATCCGGCCTTCACGGTCGCGTCATTCGCAATCACCATCACCAGCCGCCCGGCTACGTGTGCCAGCCCAGTAACGGTTCCAGCAGATGGCGCGCCGCCCCATTCCTCATACATTTCGTAGGCGGCGTAAAGCCCAAGCTCAAAGAATTCGCTACCCGGATCAATTACTTTCGCGATGCGCTCACGCGCCGTCAGCCGCCCCTTCTTGTGTTGCGCGTCTATGGCTTTGGCGCCGCCGCCCTGCCGAATTTTTTCTTCTTCGTTCTTGATTTCGGTAAGCCGGTCAATCATCCGCCGATGATTCTTTTCAAAGTCAGGGGAATCAGATCGAATCGCAGTTTGAATAACGGAGCTCGCCAAGCATCAGCCTCGTAAATGAAATGAAGTGAACTGGCGGCCGCAAAATCGCAATAAACCAGCCGCCACGGCAGTATACGTGGTTTGAGGTAATCACGCGAGACTCGCAGGCCATAGAGGCACGGCTTTTCGTGCCATCTACAATTGCAATCGTAGCGCCGGCCTGCCCTGAGTTTTCGAAGGGCATCTTGCCGGCGTTTTTCCGCGCGGCGGCACGGGATACGTTGCAATCGCGAATCAAGCCTGCGGAGAATTCGCAGCCACTCGATTCCGAATAAACTCCACAATCGTCTGCGTCGAAGTTCCAGGCAGGAAAATTTCAGCAATGCCGATCTGCTTCAACCCCGGAATATCCGCTTCGGGAATAATTCCGCCGATGAGAACCGTCACATCCTGCATCCCCTTCTCGCGCAGCAGTTCCATCAGCCGCGGCCCAAGCGTATTATGCGCGCCAGAAAGAATCGAAAGCCCAATAACATCCACATCTTCCTGCGCGGCAGCCGACGCGATCATTTCTGGAGTCTGCCGCAGCCCAGTGTAAATGACTTCCATTCCAGCATCGCGCAACGCGCGAGCAATGATCTTCGCGCCGCGGTCGTGCCCGTCCAAGCCGGGCTTCGCAATCAGCACACGAATCCGTTTCGTCGTCATTCGCCAAATGAGAATACTTCAAACAGACGCGCCGCGGTAGCGTCGACTTCGAGCCCGTTCCGGAATGTAGATTCGATTGAATGGGCCGCCAGGATGCGTCGTTCGTGGCGCGGGCATCCTGCCCGCGAACTCGACCAGCGCCGCTTATTGAAACGAGAATTCGTAAAAACCCGATCCGTTTTGCCGACGAACACTACGGGCGAATCCAAGCGCGATGCGCACTTGTTAGCCTCTCGCTTATGGCCTAAACTCGGAAATGGCCGGTGCATGTGGAACCGCAGTCGTGGTTGATGCGTTCTCCGGAGTACGAATCTTGACCTCTGACCCCAAGTCGCCTTCTCCCGTTTCCACATCATCCGGCAACGAATCCGCGTCCAAAAGATGCAAACGCAATCCTTCGGCTGCGGAAAAGAAATGGGAAGAGCAAACGCTCGCACCAACATTAGCCAAATCGCCCGAGCGGGCTCATGAGTTCACCACCGTCTCCAGCTATCCCATCCGCCGGCTATATACCCCGGCAGATCTCCCAGACTGGAACGAAGAACGCGATCTCGGCTTGCCCGGCGAGCCACCCTACACCCGTGGCATTCATTCGACAATGTACCGCGGCCGGCTGTGGACGATGCGTCAGTTTGCAGGCTTCGGTTCCGCGGCTGACACCAACCAGCGATTCCGATATTTGCTCGGGCAAGGGCAGACCGGCCTTTCCGTGGCCTTCGATCTTCCCACGCTGATGGGCTACGACTCCGACCACGCGCTTTCCGAGGGCGAGGTTGGTAAATGCGGTGTCGCGATCAGCTCGCTCGCCGATATGGAAGTTTTGTTCGATCAAATTCCGATTACGAACGTCAGCACGTCCATGACGATTAATTCGCCCGCGGCAGTGATCTGGGCGATGTACCTGGCGGTTGCCGAAAAGCAGGGCGCAGACTGGAAGAAAGTTTCGGGCACTCTGCAGAACGACATTCTGAAGGAGTACATCGCGCAGAAGGAATACATCTACCCGCCCGAGCCTTCGATGCGCCTCGTCATTGATACGATCGAGTTTGCCGCCAAGCACACTCCCAAGTTCAATCCCGTTTCCGTGAGCGGTTATCACATCCGTGAGGCCGGCTCTACCGCAATTCAGGAACTGGCGTTCACGCTGCGCGACGGCATCGAATATGTGGATTGGAGCCTTCGGCGTGGGCTGAGCGTGGATCAAATCGCTCCGCAGCTCTCATTTTTCTTCAATGCTCACAGCGACTTCTTCGAGGAAATCGCCAAGTATCGCGCCGCGCGGCGAATCTGGCACAAGACGATGACCGAGCGCTTTGGCGCCAAGAATCCGCGTTCATGGGCGCTGCGCTTCCACACGCAGACTGCTGGCTGCTCGCTGACCGCGCAGCAGCCATATAACAACGTGGTGCGCACCGCACTGCAGGCTTTGTCCGCGGTTCTTGGCGGAACGCAATCGCTTCACACCAACTCTCTCGATGAAGCTTGGGCGTTGCCGACCGAGTTTGCCGCGACTGTTGCGCTTCGCACACAACAAATCATCGCGCAGGAAAGCGGCGTTACCAATACCGTCGATCCGCTTGGCGGCTCGTATTTTGTCGAGACGCTCACAAACGAGGTGGAAGAAGGCGCGTGGGACTACATTCGCAAAATTGACGCTCTCGGCGGCATGATCGCGGCGATTGAACGTTCCTATCCACAGCGCGAGATTGCCGAAGCATCGTATCTCTACCAAATGGCCGTGGATCGCAAAGAGAAAATCATCGTCGGCGTCAACGATTACGTCACCAACGAAAAGCAGCTGGAAATCCTGCAGATTGACGAGACGGTGGCAACCGGTCAGTCTGTGCGGCTGGGCAAATTGCGCGCTGAGCGCTCGAGCGACGAAGTGGAACGGCGCTTATTCGCACTCCGGAAAGCAGCCGGGCGCGAAGAAAATCTTATGCCTCATATCCTCGATGCTGTCAAAGCGTATGCCACGCTCGGCGAAATTTGCGATGCCATGCGCGTCGTCTTCGGTGTTTACGAGGAAGTTTCCGTCACATAGTTCGGTCGCGTGACGCTGTGCCTGCCTTTTTGAAAGCACCTCTGAAGAAACCCTGTGGACCGTCCAATCCTATTGAGCCGAAAGCATTTGGATAGTACTAAAAATGTCACGACATTTGCTGGTACCCGGGGGTCTCATGTTAATGTGACAATGCAAATCGTGTGGCTCACGTCACCGAATCCGACGAGACGTGAGGCCCTACCCGCTCTTAAGACGCGGGAGGCTCGCAAATTTGCGGAGCCCAGTACTCGATTCTAATCGAGACACCCAAACGATTAGAAATCGCCGTAAGTAAAACAAAACAAACAACGGAGGTAGTTTCTAATCGAGACAATTTTGCACCCTCTTTGGGAGGGTTTTTAGCAGTGCGGGCGCGCCGCTCGGTCAGGATAGACGCGCTACTGGTTCCCCATCCAGCTCGGATGACCGCTGTTGTTCAGCAAATGGACATTCGAGAATGCGCCGGGAATACTCGGCGTATGGTAAGCCGGAACCTGGCCGTTGAGGGCGACCTCAATGTTGTTGACCTCGAGCGTGCGTCCCACGGCCTGGTCATAATTGACTAAAGCTTCCTGGAGATTGGCGCGTGCCCGAAGCTCGTTGCCTTCGGCCGTAGTCAGGTCGCGTGAACGGAGAACGACCTGGTAACTGGTGGATGCGCCAAGCTGATATTTCTTTTGCTCGGCCGCGAGGGTGTCCTTTCCGAGCCTGGTGGCAACGATGGCCGCCTCCACCTGCGCTCGATCTTGCATCAAGGCGATCTGGGCGTTGCGCACGTTCACAGCGATGCTGTTCTGCAGCGCTTGATATTGGACCCGGGCCTGGCGATCGTAAAGTTGGGCGCGAGCATTGTCCGCTTGAGCAGCACGGTTGCGAATCGGCAGCGTCAGATTTATTCCGGCGGTATAAGTAGGAAAAGTATTCTGAAAAATTTGTGATTGAGCGTTGGTAAAGCCGCCGGGAATTACCGTAGACGCTCCGAAGGCAACGGCGGAGCCGAGATAAACGGGCTGGCCTCCGATAAGAATCGGCACTCCGTTGGCGCCGACAATCGGGTTCGCAGTCGAGGGTACATAAGTCGTTGCACCCGAATTGATCGTCTCTGAGCCGCCGAGTCCTTGCGGTTCATATTGCCCGTAGACCGACAGGATCGGAAGCAACGCGTTCCTGCTGACTTTGACCTCGATACCCGCGTTCTTCAGCAACAACTCGCTTTGTTTAATCTCGGGCCGCTTTTCGAGAGCCTCTTTGACAGCGCTGTCGAGCGGGGAGACGTCGTTGTTGGTCGGGCTTTCAATTGGAGTCGTGGGGATGATCTCGACGTTTTGCAACGTCGGATCCATGAGCTGTTTCGTAATCGCGTTCAGCAACACGGTTTGCTGCTGCAACTGGGTGGTCTGAGCCAGGATCAAATTTTGTTGGTCCGTGGCCATTTCGGATTGAGCGGTGAGCACGTCGAGAGGAGCCATAGTGCCGATCTCGAGCTGGCGCTTGTTGTCGTTGTAAAGCTTGCTCGAAGTGGCGAGCGCAGCCTCCTGCACTTTGACGTTTTCGCGGGCGTATACCAGTTCCCAGTAGGCGGTCTCCGTTGACACGATGGTGGTGATCACCTGCGTGGCAAAATAGAAATCCGCGGCGCGCACCTCGTTTTTCGCTTCCATGATGTAGCGGGTGTTGGGAGTAGTGCCAAATCCGTTGAGCAATTGTTGTGTCAGCGTGACCGTCATATTGCCCTGATACGACGGATTGAAAATATTTTCTGGCGAAGTGCTGGATTGCCTGTCGTTATACCAGCCCACCTGAAGGGTTGTTCCGGTATGGAAACCCTGAGTGTATCCGACCGTTTCTTGAAAGTTGTGTGCCGCAAGTGCTGTGACGGAAGTTGAGCCAGTACCGGAAATGAAAGGGTTGTTGACCGGAATCAACGTGTAGGTGTCGGCGGCTTGCGTCGTGATGATCGGATCAAATGAGATGACGGGAATAACGCCAAGGCCGAAAGGCTGAATGATGGTTTGCGTGCCAAGAAATGGCTGGCCCGACTTCGCGCGAAGTAGATCATTCTCGGAGAGCCAAGGCGTATAACGTGCAATGTTGATATTCAGATTATTTTCGAGCGAGAGAGTAATGGCATCATCGAGGCTCAACATCAACTTGCCATCTTTGATGAGAGTCTCGATCCGGGGAGAGTTGGTTAGATCGAGCCTAGGAAGCTTCACCTGGCGATATGGGGCGGTGATATCCGGGAGAGGCTTGGGCGGCTTCGAGTAGTCGTGGTCGAAGCTCGGACGCAAATCGCGGCCCGACTGCGGCGCACCACTTTGCGAGATTGTGGCATTCGCGGCCACGGGGGGCGGTTGCGGCGCCGGCTGCGGTTGCTGCGCTGGCTGCTGCTGGTCCTGGCTCGGCGGAGCGGCTGGGAGCGGGGATTGCGTGCCGGACTGCCCCTGTTGCTCTTGCTGAGCGGCGCAGTATGCGGGCGCGGTCAGCAGTGAAACGCAAAGCGCAAAGGCAAGCGCCGATTGAAGTAGCCGTGCTGTCATTTTGTTCTTCCTCTCCCTAAGGGATCGATTCAGGGTCGTTCACAAGTACTCAGACTATTAAAACGGTGATTGGTACCAATTTGTTTCACTGCGACTCTGGGCTGCAAGCTGGCAGCCAGCTGTATCCGGTTGATATGAATCGAGTAATCGGGGGCAATCAGAGTGCGCGTGTTCGGAATCGGACAGCGACGGTTCGCAATCGAACAGGCGGACAGCGCAGTCTAACATTCCATCCCAGCATTGACAACGCAGTCAGCGCGGCCTAGTCTACTGCGCCTGAGCTGTGCGATATAGGGTGTCGCGGCCTGGAATCGTCCCCAATGACTCGCGATGAACTGATCAAGCTTCTGGAAGAAATTGGCGCGATCCGCCAGGGCCATTTTGAGCTCTCAAGCGGTCGGCACAGCGGAACGTACATCCAGTGCGCCTTGGTGCTGCAGTATCCCAGACACGCTGATCAACTGGGCCGCGCCATCGCCGAAAAGTTCAACGACCTCGATATCTCCTGCGTGGTTTCGCCCGCGCTCGGGGGCCTCATTATTGGGCACGAAGTAGCTCGCGCGCTGGGACTGCGAGCGGTATTTGTTGAGCGAGATCGCTCGGGACAAATGACGATGCGGCGGGGATTTGAATTGAAGCCGGGGGATCGAGTGTTGGTGGTGGAAGACGTCTGGACGACTGGCGGATCGACGCGGGAGACGATCGGGGTGGTCGAGCAGGCTAGCGGGCTTGTTGTTGCGGCGGGTGCGATTATTGACCGAAGCGGCGGGAGATTAGAGTTGAATGTTCCGGCGCGGGCTTTGTTGGAGCTGGACGTTCCGAGCTACGAACCGGATGATTGCCCGCTGTGCCGGGCGGGGAGTATTGCGATGAGACCGGGTAGTCGGTTCGCGCGCGCGGGATCTTGAGCCCTCGGTAATCCTCAGTAGGTCATCATTTTTGTTCGCGTGACATAATGTCGTGGCGATGCAGAACATCAAGCTCACTATTGCGTATGAGGGGACTGCTTTTCATGGCTGGCAGATTCAGCCGGGATTGGCAACCATCCAGGGGACGCTTGCGGACGCAGCGCGAAAAATTACGCAGGAAAAGATTTTTGTACATGGCGCGAGCCGAACGGATGCGGGTGTTCACGCGCTGGGGCAGGTAGCGCATTTTAAGACTCATTCCAATTTGAGTGCAGATGAATTTCGACGCGCGCTGAACGCGGTGATGCCGCCACAGATTCGCATCATGGCCGCTGAAGAAGTGGGACCCGATTTTCATTCGCGCTGGCAGTCGCTCTCGAAGACGTATCGGTATCGGATTTTTCGCGGGCGCGTTCTTCCACCGTTTGAATACCGCCGCGTACTTCATTATCCGTGGCCGCTCGATGAGGCCGCCATGGTTGAAGGCGCGCGCGTATTTGAAGGGACGCATGATTTCACGTCGTTCGCGGCGTCTTCCGGCTCTGAGGACGACGATAAGGATCGCGAGATGAATCGGGAGATTTATCGCTCTGAAATAATCGGCCATTTCTATGCTGCGTTCGGGACGCAGCTCGAGGCTTCGGCTGAGGCTTCCGCTGAAGGCAAGAAAATATTCGCAGCGGCACCAAATGAAGCGCCGCGCGAAATTCACTATGAAGTTCACGGAAAATCGTTCCTGCGTTATATGGTTCGCAAAATTGTGGGAACACTGCTGGAAGTCGGAAAAGGGAAGCTGAAGCCCGCGGACATTCCTTCCATATTCGAAATGAAGGATCGTTCTCGGTCTGGACCGACCGTTGGGCCGGAAGGATTATATTTGGTGTCACTCGAATATCCGGATCCTACGGCGTCACTCGCGCACGAGCGGCCGCACGGCAGGAGCGAAATCGGCTAGAATCAGGACGCAGATGACCGCGCAGCCTCAATCTTCGGTGTTTCATGTTGGCGTTCAGACGATTCAACACGGAACTGACGACCTTGTTCTTTCCATCGACGCTTCATCCGGAAACGTAGCCGGTGAAATTCCCGCGACCCCGGTCGGGGCCATTCCCGAGATCATAGCGCGCGTTCGCGCAGCGCAGAGGATGTGGGCGGCGCGGACTATCGAATCGCGATGCGCGGTGATGCGGAAACTGCGCGATGCAATTTACGATTATCGAGACGAGATCACGAGCGCGATATCGCTTGAGACCGGGAAGCCGCACGTCGAAGCTATTTTCTCGGAATTGGTTCTCGCGCTCGATACCACAGACTTTCTTTCGCGTCGCGCTGCGGAATGGCTGAGGCCGGAGCGCGTTCCTCACCACAACATCGCGGTGAAGGCCAAGACTGGCTGGCTGCAGTTTGAGGCGCACGGCGTAGTCGCGGTGATTTCTCCGTGGAATTATCCATTCTCGATCCCGATTTCCGAGATTGTGCCGGCTCTAGTCGCGGGGAATGCAGTTTTGTTGAAGCCTTCAGAACTTACGCCGCAAGTGGGCGCGCTGATCGGAAAAGTTGCGGCTGCGGCGAAACTTCCGGATCGACTGCTGCAGGTGCTGCAAGGAGGAGGCGCGCTGGGTGCGGCGATCATTGAGGCGAGGCCCGACAAAGTGTGCTTCACGGGCAGCGTCGAGACGGGGAGGAGAATCGCTGAGGCTTGCGCGCGACTGTTGATCCCCACTGTGCTCGAGTTGGGCGGCAAGGATGCAATGATTGTCCTTGACGATGCGGATCTCGACACCGCATCAAGCGCGGCGGTGTGGGGCGCGTTTACGAACTGCGGGCAGGCGTGCCTATCGGTCGAGCGGATCTACGTGGATGCAAGCATTGCGGAACGATTCACTCAAATGTGCGTCGAGAAAGCCGGAAAACTTCGGCTCGGGCCGCCGTCTGATGCAGATGCGGAAATTGGACCGATGATTCGGCCGCGGCAGATGGAGAGGGTCGAGGAACAATTGCGAGATGCCGTGGCGAAAGGCGCGCGAATTCTCGCGGGTGGGCGGCGACGGCCGGAATTGGGTCCGAGTTTCTTTGAGCCGACCGTTGTCGCGAACGTGGATCATTCGATGGATTTGATGCGCGAAGAAACTTTCGGGCCGGTGCTCGCGATTGCGGCGGTGAAGTCAGCAGACGAGGCCGTCGCGCTGGCGAATGATTCGGAGTTTGGATTGAGCGCGAGCGTGTGGACTGGCGATTCTGAGCGAGGCAAGGCCATCGCTTCGCGGCTGCGGGCGGGCTCGGTGATGGTGAACGATGTGGCGAGCTATTATGGCGTTTGCGAGGCTCCGCACGGGGGAAGCGGCGCAAGCGGATGGGGCCGAGCGCATTCGCGGCTTGGACTGCTTGAAATGGTTCGAGTAAAATATGTGGACGTAGACGGGTTGCCGCGAACGCCGAAGGCTTGGTGGTATGGGTATAGCGGAGATCTTTCCGCTGCGGCCGACCGATTTGTGGATCTTCTCTTCGCGCCGAGTTGGAGACGCCGCATGGCGGCACTGAGCCGGACGCGGGGAGCGCTGGGCACAGTCTTCCGCAGGCATCGTATTTAGCAGCGTATTTGTTAACGAGTCCACCGCAGAGTGAGGAACAGATCAAATGGCTGAACCCAGCGCACCGGAAACACCGGCGAACGCGGCTCCTGTAAGCGCTGTACCCGCTGTGCCCGCCGCCGCACCCGCTGCCGCCGCTGAAACAGCGCCGGCGGAGCCCGCGAAACCGAAAATTAAGGTGAAGAAACCGACGCAGCGAGCTTGCGACGAGAAAGACGAGAAAGGAAAATTCTGTTTCGGCCATCTGAAACGCTGGTACGACTATCCGAAAGGAGTGGAAGCATTGATCGGCGCGAAAGCGGAAATATACCGCTGCGAATTTTGCAAAACACTTTATAAGCCGGATAAATCGTCATCACCGCACAGCTACACGTTGCGATATTAGGGAGCATGTGAATCGCGAAGATTTGATTTACGATTGGAACACGGCGGCGGGCCCGGAAATTCCCGCGGGGCGACGCGTGACGCTCAACGACGAAACGCTGCGCGACGGCCTTCAGAATCCATCGGTCCACGATCCCACCATCGGCGAAAAAATCGAAATACTGCATTTGATGGAAGCGTTGGGGATTGAGACCGTCAATATTGGGCTGCCCGGCGCAGGGCCGCGGGCGTATGCGGATACTGAAGCGTTGGCCCGAGAAATCGTCAATGCCAAGCTGAAAATCCGGCCTAACTGCGCCGCCAGGACTCATCGCAATGACATTCGCTCGATTGTAGAAATTTCGCAGAAAGCCGGATTGAAACTCGAAGCAGCGACGTTTATCGGCTCGAGCCCCATTCGACGGCTGGTGGAAGATTGGACCGTTGAGCATCTCCAGCGCACGACGGAAGATGCGGTCACGTTCGCGGCGAGCGAAGGCTTGCCGGTCATGTACGTCACGGAAGATACGGTTCGCACCGATCCTGAGACGGTGAAGGCGCTTTACACAACGGCGATTCGGTGCGGCGCGCGGGCGGCGGTTCTTTGCGACACGGTGGGCCATGCGACGCCTGGGGGCGCTTACAATCTTGTGAGTTTCGTAATCGAAAATGTGGTGAAGCCATCGGGCGAGAAGATTCGCGTGGATTGGCATGGGCACAATGATCGCGGGCTCTCGGTGGCAAATTCGATTGCTGCCATCGCAGCCGGGGCGAATCAAGTTCATGCCGCGGCGCTGGGTCTGGGAGAGCGCGTCGGAAACACGCCGATGGAATTGATGATTGTGAATCTGCGGCTGCTTGGTTTGATTGACCGGGACTTATCGCGGCTGAAGGATTATTCGGAGGCGGTTTCGCGCGCCACACGGACGCCGATTCCCGCGAATTATCCGGTGGTCGGGCGGGATGCCTTCCGCACCGCGACGGGCGTGCACGCGGCGGCGATCGTGAAGGCGTTTCGCAAGAATGATCCCGACTTGGCGAATTCGATTTATAGCGGCGTGCCGTCGCACATGTTTGGGCTCGAACAGATCATTGAAATCGGACCGTTAAGCGGACGTTCGAATGTTATTTTCTGGCTCGAGAAGCGTGGAATCCCGGCGACTGACGAGCGCGTGGATCGAATTTTCGCCGCGGCTAAGCAGGCTCAACAGATCCTCAGCGAGTCCGAGATCCTGCGCTTGGTGGACGTCACGGAAAGCGACGGAGCTTCGAAGGCTCACTATTGAGATACTTTCCGGGGTCCTAGTTGGCGATTGATTGCGTCTCGGCGCTCAGTTTTAGCTGTACAATCTCGCGTTTGATTCCTCAACTCGCATCGGATCGAAGGCGCTGAATCCCACGGTGAAACTTTTCCGCATATTCTGTATCCTGTGTGCGATGGCCACGCTTTCCGCCCGATCAGCAGACCTGGACATTGCGGCTTTGGCGCGCGAACCGCACACCGACCGCGCGCTCGAGTGGCTCGCGAAAAATCTTGATTGGATCACCGAGCAGCAAATTCGTCTGACGGAAATCCCGGCACCGGAGTTTTCAGAAGGAGACCGCGCCGCGGCCGTGAAGAAGTTGTTCGAGGGCGCCGGGCTGAAAGTTCGCCTGGACTCGACGGGCAACGTGATCGGCGAGCGATTCGGGAAAGATCGGAGCCAGGTGATCCTCTTGAGCGCTCACATGGACACTGTGTTTCCGGCCGGCACGGATGTTCGCGTGAAGCGCGATGGCCGCCGCCTTCGCGGTCCTGGGATCGCTGACAATGGTGCTGGGATCGCTGCGCTGATAGGTGTTGCGCGAGCGATGGAAGCAGGGAAGCTGCAAACGGGAATGACGGTTGCTTTCGCGGGGGATGTCGGCGAAGAGGGCGAGGGAAATCTTCGCGGCATTCGAGCGCTGATCGAGGATTTTGGGAACAACCTGCGCGCTGTGATCGCCGTGGATGGCGCGTCAACGGATTACGTGACGACGCAGGCGCTCGCCTCGCGGCGGATCGAAGCGAGCGTAACAGGGCCCGGCGGGCATAGTTGGTCCGATTTCGGGGCGCCGAATCCGATTACGGCATTGTCTCGCGGAATCGTGAGATTTTCGTCTACGCCGGTGCCTCAGTCTCCGCGCACTTCGTTTAATTTCGGGATGATCGAAGGCGGAACATCAGTCAATTCGATTCCACACCGCGCTGCCGTGAAAGTGGATTTGCGTTCTGAAGATGATTTGGAATTGACGAAGCTCGAAGTGGCGCTGCGCGATGCGATGCAGGCCGGGCTGGCGGCGGAAAATGCGGCCGGCGAGCGCGGGTCAGAGCAACTGAAGATTGAATTCAAGATGCTTGGCATCCGGCCAGGCGGTAGGCTTCCGAAGGATTCGGCGCTGCTCGCGGCGATTTCGAGTGTGGATTCGTACCTCGGCAATTCGACGCGTCAGGAGCGGTCATCCACGGATGCTAATCTGCCGTTGTCGTTGGGAATTCCCGCGATTGCAATTGGCGGCGGCGGGCAAGGCGGCGGCTCTCATTCGCTTGATGAGTGGTACGATCCAACAGACCGTATCACCGGACTGAAGCGAATTCTCCTCACTACTCTGGTGATCGGCCAAACGAAACCTTGATATGCGCACGTATTCGCGCGGTGCTGTCGCTTGGCTTGGTGCTAGGCACCTGCGGAAGGGCGCGTCCACTGCGGGCGTCGCGTCAGCTTTTTTCATCCTTCTGACGGTCATTTTTCTGAGGGTCATGCCTTCGACCCACGCTAAATCTTCCGATGCTCGCGCCGATCTCGTATTGAAGAACGGTGACATTTACACCGGAAGCGTCGAACATCCGCGCGCGCAAGCGATCGCCATTCGCGGGGAATGGATTATCTCGACCGGTTCAGATTCTGAGATCGCGGCTTTCATCGGCCCGAAGACTCGCGTGATCGACCTTCACGGCGCATTTGCCATGCCGGGATTCAACGATGCGCATGTTCACCTCGTCGGCGGGGGAATCGCCAAGCTGCGTTTGGACTTGGAAGGCGTTAGATCCATCACAGAGTTGCAGCAAAGAATCTGCGAGCGTTTGAAAGACTTCGCTACCGGAGAATGGATAGTGGGGCGGGGTTGGGACCACACGCTCTGGGCTGACAAGAAATTTCCAACGCGAGCTGATCTCGACGAAGTTTCGCGCGAGCATCCAATGTTTTTCGAGAGAGTTGACGGGCACGTAGCCGTCGTGAATTCTCGCGCACTCGATCTGGCGGGCCTGTCGCGGAATTCATCGGATCCGCCGGGAGGCAAGTTCGTTCGCGATCCGGCAACCGGCGAACTGACGGGGATGCTGGAGGAAGATTCGGCGATGGACCGCGTCGAGCGGCTGATTCCTCCCATCACGCAAGCGCAGCGACGAAAGGCGATCGAGTTGGCGCTCGCTGAGTTGGCGCAAAACGGAGTTACATCGATTCAAGACAACTCGGAAGCTGAAATGTTCGCATTCTATGAGGAATTCCCGGACGGAAAATCGCGCGACGGGAGCTCTGTTCCAGCGGCACCGAGATTCAACGATTTTCGGATTTATCAGACGCTCGAGCGTGAAGGGAAGTTGACGGCGCGAATTACGGAGTGGCTGCCGTTCAACGCGCCGGTTGCTGCACTTGACGAAATGCGCAGCGACGGCGGAACATCGAGCGTGTGGCTGAAAACCGGCGCGCTGAAAGGATTTCTCGACGGCTCGCTCGGCTCACGCACGGCGGCGATGCTCGCGCCTTATTCAGACGATCCCTCGACTTCCGGAATTCTTCGCGTCGATCCGGAAGATCTGAAGCGGATGGCGATTGAACGAGACAAAGCTGGATTTCAAATTGCGTTGCACGCCATCGGCGACCGCGCGAATCGCACGGGCCTCGACGCTTTTGCGGCGGCTCGCGAGGCGAATGGTCCGCGAGATCGCCGCGACCGAATCGAACATGCGCAGATTCTCTCGCTCGACGATCTACCGCGCTTTGCTGCGCTCGGAGTTATCGCTTCGATGCAGCCTTGCCATTTGCTCGACGACGAGCGGTGGGCCGAATCGCGTATCGGCCCGAAACGCGTGAAAGGCGCCTATGCATGGAAATCGCTGGAGACGAGCGGCGCGCACCTCGCGTTCGGCACTGACTTCCCGGTTGAATCCGTGAATCCAATGCGCGGTCTTTATGCCTGCGTCACGCGCGAGCTTCCGGAAGGCGGACCGGCTGGCGGCTGGGAACCGCAAGAAAAGCTGCCGATCGCGACTTGCATTCGCGAGTACACAACAGGCGCGGCTTACGCGCAGTTTGAAGAGAATCGAAAAGGACAGCTCGCTCCGGGAATGCTGGCGGACATCGCCGTTTTCCCGACGGACATCACGCGATTGAGCCCAACGGATTTGCTGCGCACGAAAACGGAAATGACGATTGTGGGCGGAAGAATAGTTTACGAATCGCGGCCCCACTAACTGACATTCCGACCTGAACCGCCAATCCGAAGTCACGACAGCGAATTCGAGCGGAAGTCAGGCGGGTTGCGAAAGCTTTACGTCAACGGGCTCGTACATCACGGCCGTAACCGGATGCGACTTTTCGAAAGTGGTGATGTCGGCCTCGTGCTCGAGGGTCAGACCGATGTCGTCGAGGCCCTTCAGCAGTGAATTCTTGCGGAATGGATCAATTTCAAACGGAATTTTGAGGCCGCTTTCGTCGGTAATGATCTGCTTTTCGAGATCGGCGGTGAGGCGATAGCCTTCCTGGCGCTCCAGCCGCTGGAAGAGATCATCCACCTGCGCATCGCCCAGCGTGACGAGCAAGATGCCGTTCTTGAAAGAATTATTGTAAAAGATGTCGGCGTAGCTGGGCGCGATGACGACGCGGAAACCGTAATCGTGAATTGCCCATGGGGCATGTTCGCGGCTCGAGCCACAGCCAAAATTCGCGCGAGCGAGCAGAATTGAGGCTCCACGATAACGGGGGAAGTTGAGAGGGAACTCGGGATTCGGCTTCTCGCCTGGAAGATAGCGCCAGTCGTAAAAAAGTACGCGGCCGTAGCCTTCGCGGGTTTGCAACTTCAGGAATTGCTTGGGCACCATCTGATCGGTGTCAACGTTCACGCGATCCATCGGCGCGACGAGTCCCGTGTGCTTGATGAACGGTTCCATGCTTATTCAGCTCCGCTAACATCCCATTTTCGGATGTCTACGAAATGTCCTTCAATGGCGGCGGCCGCAGCCATGGCCGGACTGACGAGATGCGTGCGGCTGCCCTTGCCTTGCCGGCCTTCGAAATTGCGATTCGAAGTACTGGCGGAGCGTTCGCCGCTCGGCAGGACGTCGTCGTTCATGCCGATGCACATACTGCAACCGGCGTCGCGCCATTCGAAGCCGGCATCAAGAAATACTCGGTCGAGACCTTCTTTTTCCGCTTGAACTTTTACGACGCGAGATCCAGGCACTGCCAGCGCCTGTTTTACGCTTCGCGCGACATGCTTCCCAGCGATAACGTGCGCAGCTGCGCGCAAGTCTTCGATGCGCGAGTTCGTGCAGGATCCGATGAAGACGCGATCAACGGAAATGTCCGTGATGGGCGTGCCCGCCTTCAAATCCATGTACACGAGCGCGCGCTCAGCCGCCTTACGATCAACGGGGTCCGCGAATGAGTTTGGATCGGGAACTCGACCTGTAACGTCGGTGACCATTCCGGGGTTGGTGCCCCAGGTTACCTGGGGCGCGAGTCCTGCGGCGTCAATGTCCAGGACCATGTCATATTTCGCGCCAGGATCCGACGCGAGCGACTTCCAATGATCCACGGCAGTTTGAAAATCCTTGCCGCGCGGGACAAACGGCTTTCCCTCGAGATATCGAAACGTGGTTTCATCGGGGGCGACCATTCCAGCACGGGCGCCGCCTTCGATGGTCATGTTGCACATGGTCATGCGACCTTCGATCGAAAGGCCGCGGACGGCGTCACCCGCATATTCGAAGACATGTCCATTCCCGCCAGCGATGCCAATCTTGCCGATCAAGGCCAGAACGAAATCCTTGGCGGTTACGCCCTTGGGCCGCTTACCGTTGAAGCGAATGATGCCGGTCTTAGATTTCGCCTGGGAGAGGCATTGCGTGGCGAGGACGTGCTCGATTTCGCTGGTGCCGATACCAAATGCGAGCGCGCCGAGAGCGCCGTGGGTGGAGGTGTGGCTATCGCCGCAGACAATGGTTAGGCCCGGTTGCGTGATGCCGAGCTCGGGGCCAATGATGTGCACAATGCCTTGATTGCGGCTGTGCATGTCGAAAAGGCGAACGCCGGTCTCCTTGCAATTCCGTGCGAGGGCTTCGAATTGTCCCGCGGCGTCGGGATCGAGGACCGGCAGTTCTCGATTTTTCGTCGAGACCGAATGGTCCATCACGGCGAAAGTCAAATCCGGCCGTCGCACTTTGCGCCCGGCAGATTTGAGGCCAGCGAAAGCTTGGGGAGAGGTTCCTTCGTGGATTAGGTGGCGATCAATGTAAATCAGAGAAGGCTGGCCGGCAATATCCCGAACCAGATGTACGTTCCAAATTTTTTCGTAAAGTGTTTGTGGTGTCATCGTATTGAAGTCGTATTGTAACAATGTCAGGACGATTGCGCCAATCCGCGCCATCAGGCGTTAAGCCATGAGCAGGGACCTGTCCGAGAGAGCAGTAGGCGGACACAGCACGGCTTACGATTCGGCCGGCGTGCCGCATTCCTCAGCCAATGCTATACTTGCAACTGACCAAGAGCAGATAGCATCTGTAGTTCCTTCGAGGGAGTTAGGTACATGGGTATCCAGTTTCGCGAGCTGGCGGATTGGGTCCGACGGCGGACGTTTTTTGCCAGCGTTCTAATCGTCATGACGCTGGCGATAGGCATTTTAATCGGCACTCTGATATCGGGCCGGGCGATGGCCACGCGCGGGCAGTCTGCCACGGGCGTGTCGTTGCTCGCGATTCCTGACCCGGTGCAGCTCAGCGGAACCTTCTCAGCGATCTCCGGAAAGCTCGTGCCCGCCGTAGTAAATATTTCAACAACGCAAGTGCTCGCGCGCCCCAAGAAGCGCTCCCGGCGAGATGGCGACGACCTGCAGGATTTCTTCAATCACTTTTTTGATGGACCGGATGAGGGAGATAGCGCGGAACGTAGCCTGGGTTCGGGCGTGATCGTTGATGGAAAAGGCTACATCATGACGAACAACCACGTCATCGATCAGGCCACCAAAATTGAAGTAACGTTGGATAAGGACTCGAGACATTACACTGCGAAAGTGATCGGAACGGACCAACTGACCGATCTCGCCGTCATCAAGATTGAGCCTGATCGCGCACTGCCAATCGCGCGGCTGGGAAATTCGGATGGCGTTCAGGTTGGAGATTGGGTACTCGCGTTTGGCAGCCCGTTTGGTTTGCAGGCCACGGTTACCGCCGGCATAGTGAGCGCGAAGGATCGCGCGAATCCCGGCTTTCAATTTCAGAAGTTCATCCAGACGGACGCGGCAATTAATCCCGGAAATTCAGGCGGACCGCTAGTCAATATGGCTGGAGAAGTGATCGGGATCAATACCGCGATTTATACGGGCGGGCACGGATTTGAAGGCGTTGGTTTTGCGCTTCCGGCAAATACCGTCATCAATGTTTACAATCAACTGGTCACTTCCGGGAAAGTCACGCGCGGCTCGATCGGCATCAGCTTCAGCGAAGATCACAGCGCGAATCCCGTCTTGCTCAGGGAACTTGGTGCTGCAAGCGGAATCGTGGTCGAAGGCGTGGAGCCGGGAAGTCCGGCACAGAAATCGGGAATCCAGCCTGGCGATTTGATTACGCTGGTGAACGGACACGCGGTGCGCGTCGGGTCCGACCTGGTTGATCCGATTGCCGAAACTCCGATTGGTCAATCGGTGCAATTGCGATACTTGCGCGAAAAGCAGATGCATGATGTTTCTGTGGTTGTGGCGGACCGCGCGAAGCTGTTTCCTCAAGTCGGCGAAGCAGGCGATCAGAATCCGGGGGGCGCTGAACCGGCGAAGTTCGGCTTGTACGTCGAGGATTTGACGCCTGATCTCGCTCACAAACTGGGAGAGGACCGAAAAACCGGCGCGATCGTAATGGAAGTCGAGCCGGCGAGTTTCGGCGAAGATATTGAATTTCAGCGCGGCGATATCGTGCTTGAGGTCAATCACGTTCCAGTCAACGGCGCGGCAGACTATCGCCGTGAGGTTGCGAAACTGAAGCCCGGGCAGGACGTTCTGTTCAAGGTTTCTCGACGGGATGCAAATGATCGCTCGCTGGTTGTTTTTCTTGCGGGCGCGGTGCCAAGCGAATGAGCCACATACCAGTTCGGAGAAAAGTTGAGCGAGTGTGCCTGCGGTTCGCGCTTGCTGCCGCTATCTTGACGTTCGCGTGCGCCTCGGCGATTTTCGCGCAGCCAACTGCTGGAGCCGCGAAGAATAAGATTTCGCTTCCACCGCAATCCTCACACGCTGCGCCTGCAACTCGGCAGGCCAAGACGAAAAAGAATGCCAAGCGACGGACTCACCGAGATATTGGACAGAAAGTTCCTGCGACCGATCGCATTCAGGAAATTCAGACCGCGCTATCGCGCGAGGGCTACTACAAGGGCGATCCCTCGGGCAAGTGGGATTCGGACACGCAGGATGCGATGCGGCGATTTCAGGAAGAGCACAATCTCACCGGAAGTGGAAAGCTCGACGCTCAAAGCCTTCAGAAGCTGGGCCTCGGTTCAGACATCGCTGGAGTGAGCGCGCCGCGACCACCGCAACCGCCATCGCAGCAATCAAAACCAACGAGCGCCCCGGCGGCGACGGGCTCCGCGACGAATATGCCTCCTAGTTCTCCTACTACAAGGAAACAATAAGTCCGGCTCTCGCTGACTTACACGGAAAGACTTCGTAACATTCTTGCGACGCACTCACGGCGTTGTGATTCTTCGCCGCTGAATTCTCCAAGCTAATATTAGGAACCCCACAAGAGCGATCACATTGAGGATAGCTTTGCTTACCGCATCCCCTCGAGGCCACGAGCCGCTGCCCGAAAATCCTGACACCATACAGACCAACGTAGCTCCGGACACGAGGGCCCATCGTTGCATGTCCCCCCATCCCGAAGCGGTCGCCCAGTATCGAATGATCAGGAATGCCACAGCCGCCCAGCCGCATCCGGCGAGCACGAAGATCCAGAACGGTAGTGGGCGGTTGAAGGTGGGAGAGAAGATTGGCGTCATCAAAAGATACCAGGGGAAGCCGAAGAGAAGGATAGTCGCGCCAACGATCCAGACCGACGGCGCGGCATGGGTAGCGTGGAGTTGCGCCGGCCTCGATTTGCTCACCGCGTAGGCTGCGAGCGCCAGAAGCACGATGGCCAGTATCCCCAACAAGATCGTCCCCACCGGAGGTTGGTATGGAGGAGCGTGAAAGACGATGGGCCGTGCCCTCTGAGTCCACATGAACCACGCAATATAGGAGCCAAGCAAGAAAACGACGCCGGAGATTATCAGACCGAGATTGCTGAGCCAGCGCGCATTCCGGCGGTCCGGGAACACCAATTCCGTGAGCTGAATGGGAACGAGCGCGATCCACACACTTTCATAACCGAGCATGAACAGGAAGTAGACCCAGTTAACTCCCCACAAGCGTCCATATCCAGAAGATGCGGCCGGCCACGGGAGTGGGGCCAGGGAAGTCTGCTGAATGACGAGCTCCTCAGCCACCGACAGCGCGAGTCCCAGCAAAAGGATGCTCGTCCAGCCACCGCCCCAGCGTCGCACAGCTTCTCGGATGATGAGTGCGCCGAAACCCCACACCATGATTTCGGGGACTAGAGCGAAAATAAAACTCATGCGAGTCGCGCCGCTGAGAATCTCCCCTATCAGCGGCGAGAGCAAGACGAGTGCCAACGGGGGAGCCGCGCGCCGCCGTGCTGAGGACTTCGCAGCGGGGAGAGGGCTTAGTGTTTGAATAAGAGGACATACTCGATCGCTTTGAGCGTTATCCAAGGCTTGTCTACTCATTCCCGAGCGCTCTGTCAATGCAACACTGACGACGAGCAGAATCTGAAAACGCGCGTGGAATCTGACCAACACGGTTTGCCGTCAAAATGGGGAGGGACTTGCGCTCGTTGAAAGTGGTCGCGTTGACGCGCCTTTCGCCGTCTGATACTTTCTAAAATTCACGAACATGCTGGCGCGTCGTTGTTGACCTGCCGCGCATCCAATTCTCATAAATCGCCAAAAGCTCTCTCTCTGGGAGGAACCACCATGGATACGGCCGCGCCACCGAAGGTCTACAAGAACTATATCAACGGGGAATGGGTGGAGGGCAGCGGCGGCCAAGCGATTGAAGATCGCAATCCGGCGAACCGCGAAGAACTTGTCGGGATGTTTCCGTCGTCCACCGCAGCCGATGTGAATCTCGCCGTGGATGCCGCGAAGGAAGCTTTCAAATCCTGGCGGCTTGTTCCCGCGCCGAAACGCGCCGAGATTCTTTATCGCACGGCGGAGATTCTTGTGGCGCGAAAAGAAGATTACGCACGCGATATGACGCGTGAAATGGGCAAGGTACTGGCCGAGACGCGCGGCGACGTGCAAGAAGCGATTGATATGACTTATTTGATGGCCGGAGAAGGCCGTCGTCAGTTTGGCCAGACGACGCCCTCTGAGCTGCCGAACAAGTTTGCGATGGCGGTGCGATCTCCGATCGGCGTGGCTGCGCTTGTGACGCCCTGGAATTTTCCAATGGCGATTCCATCGTGGAAAATTGCGCCGGCTCTGGTTATGGGAAATACGGTCGTGCTAAAGCCTGCCGAGGACACTCCGTATTCTTCGTACAACTTCGTACAGGTGCTGGCTGAGGCTGGTCTTCCTCGTGGCGTTGTGAATATTGTGAATGGCACGGGCCCGGATGCCGGCGCGCCGCTTGTTCGTCACGAGGATACCCATCTCGTGAGTTTTACCGGCTCTACCGAAGTCGGACGAATCATCAGCGAGGCTTGTGCGCCGACGTTTAAGAAGTGCCATCTCGAAATGGGCGGGAAGAACATCATTATCGTAATGGATGACGCGAACCTCGATCTGGCGCTCGATGGAGTTCTCTGGGGCGCGTTTGGGACGAGCGGGCAAAGATGCACCGCCGCGAGCCGCGTGGCCGTGCACAAGAAAGTGTACGGAGAATTTACGGCGAAGCTCGCCGAGCGAGCGAAAGCTTTGAGAGTCGGCGACGGACTCGATCCCGATATTGACATGGGACCCACGATCAACGAGCAGCAGCTTCAGACGGTGATCAAGTATGTCGAGATCGGCAAGAATGAAGGCGCAAAGTTATCGACGGGCGGGCACCGGCTCGACAACGGCGCTTATTCGCGAGGCTGGTTTCATGAGCCGACGGTGTTCGTGGACGTGGATCCGAACATGCGAATCGCGCAAGAGGAAATTTTTGGGCCGGTTGTGTCGGCGATTCCGTTCGACACGTTTGACCAGGCACTTGAGATCGCGAATGGAGTTGTGTACGGGCTGTCGTCTTCGCTCTACACGCGCAACGTGAACAATGCTTTCCGTGCGATGCGCGATTTGGAGACGGGCATCGTGTACATCAACGCGCCTACTATCGGGGCCGAAACGCATTTGCCCTTCGGCGGAATCAAGAATACCGGGAACGGCCATCGCGAATCAGGGCTCGCGGCCCTCGACTTCTATTCCGAGTGGAAATCGCTCTACATCGATTATTCCGACAAACTCCAGCGTGCGCAGATCGATAACGCATAGTCGTCGGACGTGAAAATTTGACTCACATTTCATCTTGATTGAGAATGGAGTCTCGTTTTGCGGGTCGAGCCTGCCGGGGCCACCCAATCTAGACAATCTGAATCGCGAGGTGCATGCATGAGGCTCGTAGCTCGCTTAGTGTTTGCGATGGCGCTTTTGGCAGCGATGCCGTTCTATGCAGGCGCGCAGTCTGTATCCGCTGGCGAGAAATCTTTCGCGCCGGCCGATACTCCCGGAGCCTGCGATAACTTCGCACCCGCCGCAACCGCGCCCGACGACTCCGCGAGTCATGGCTTCGACCTAGCGAATCTCGATCGCAGCGTACAACGATGCGACGATTTCTTTCATTTTGCCGACGGCGGCTGGATCAAGAGCAATCCCATTCCTCCGCAATATCCCTCCTGGGGCACTTTTCAGAAGCTCGCCGAAGACAACCGCGAAAAATTGCATCAGATCCTCGAAGCTGCCGCGAAGAACACAAGCGCGCCGGCTGGCTCGATCGATCAAAAGATCGGCGATTTCTATTCGAGTTGCATGAATGAGGCGCAGATCGAAAAAGCTGGAGTGCAGCCTCTACAAGGCGAGTTCGATCGCATTGCAAAAATGTCCGACGTCGCCAGCCTGCAGAGCGAAATCGCACGGCTGCAGGGCATTGGAGCGGCGGCGCTTTTCGGCTTTGGCTCAGCGCTTGATGCCAAGGACAGCACCCAAATGATAGCGGTCGCGTTTCAGGGCGGCCTCGGATTGCCAGATCGCGACTACTATTTGAAAACGGATCCGAAGTCGCAGCAAACGCGCGACGCCTACACTCAGCACGTCCAAAAGATGTTCGAGCTTCTGGGAGACGGCGCGGCCACAGCAGCCGCCGAAACAAAAACCGTGGTGGATTTTGAAACCAAGCTCGCGAAGGCCTCGATGACGAACGTTGAGCGGCGCGACCCGGATAAGACCTATCACAAGCTGAACCTATCGCAACTGTCAGCGCTGACGCCGAATTTCTCCTGGACTTCCTACTTCACCGAGATCGGTTACCCCGCAATTGACACGGTGGACGTTGGACAGTTGGAGTTCTTCAAGGAAGTGAATTCCGATCTCACTGGCGTTCCTCTGGCCGATTGGAAAGTCTATCTCCGCTGGAATCTCATCAATGCGAGTTCGGAATTGCTTTCTGCAAAATTTGTGGATGAGGATTTCAATTTCTACGGCAAAACTCTCACCGGCTCAAAGGAAATCCTTCCGCGGTGGCAACGTTGCGTTCGTTCGACAGATCGCTATCTCGGCGAAGCGCTGGGCCAAATTTACGTCAAAGATTATTTCCCGCCGGAAGCAAAGGCACACGCTCTCGAGATGGTGCGCAACTTGATGGCCGCGCTGCGCGCCGATATCACAACGCTGGACTGGATGAGCGAAGAGACGCGCAAAAAAGCATTAGCGAAGCTCGATGCGTACCAACTGAAGATTGGGTATCCGGACGTCTGGCGCGACTATTCGGCATATAAGGTGGACCGCGGAATGTATGTCGAAGTGGTTGAGCGCGGCGAGATATTCAACCGGGATTATCGGCTATCAAAAATCGGAAAGCCTGTGGATCGCAAGCTCTGGGGCATGACGCCCCCCACCGTCAACGCCTATTACAGCCCGACAATGAACGAAATCGTGTTCCCGGCCGGCATCCTTCAGCCGCCGTTCTACGATGCGAATCGCGACGACGCTCTGAACTACGGCGGAATGGGTGCGGTGATCGGTCACGAGATGACGCACGGTTTCGACGATCAGGGAGCCAAGTTTGATGCGCAAGGCAATCTCAACAACTGGTGGACGCCGCAGGATCTTAAGAATTTTCAAGAGCGTGGCGATTGCGTCGCGAAACAATTCGACAGCTTCGTTGTTGAGGAAGGTCTGCATGAGAACGGCAAACTCGTCGAAGGCGAGAGCATCGCGGACCTTGGCGGCTTGACGATTTCGTACACCGCTTTTGAGAAAAGCCTGGATACGCGCGGGCGACCCGGTCCGATTGATGGATTCACCCCCGAGCAGCGATTTTTTCTCGGGTGGGCTCAAGTGTGGGCCGGAAGCGATCAGCCAGAGTACGCGCGGCTTATCGTAAACACTAATCCGCACCCGCTGCCGCAGTTCCGCGCGATTGCGCCTCTAACGAACATGCCGGCATTCGCGAAGGCATTTAATTGTTCTGAAAAAAGTGCGATGGTTCGATCTGAGTCGCAGCGTTGCAGAATATGGTAACCGGTAATGACCGGTGATTTGATTCGCCGGTATTACCGCGCGCTCGCCACCAGGCTCGGTTCATATGGCGAAGGCGCAGGCGCCACAGATTCGCTTTCCGGACGAGACAAATAATTCTTGTACCAGAGTGTCTCGCTGGCGCGATGCCAGAAGCGCGTGCCAAGCCAAAACAACGCAATCAGCTGACTGATTAGAAGAGATAGTGTAATCGAGCCGTGACTCACATGATGCACCCAGATGTGCATCCCCGCAGCAAGCACGATCCAGCCGACGACGCTAATTCGAAAATAGAGCCAAAACAGGCTGCCGAAGTTGTTCCAAACCACTTTCGCGCCGCGGCGTAAACATTTCCGGCTGCGCGTCTCGCTTTCTGCGACGGCGATCACCTCGGCAATATCGAACCACAACCTCACTGACATCAGCAGGAACGTGAGCACCAACACCGCGCCCAGCTCGAACCACACCCACGAAAATGGCGATATGGACTTCTCGTCTATCACGTTGCCAATACCGCGAGCTGCCGCCGCTACAATTCCGATTGGGATTAGCACCAGAAAAAGGAGAACTACCAGGCGGAGAAACCGCCAGAAATAACTGCCGCCGCTGAGAAAGAATTCTCCCGTAGATGGGCTCGAATCCCGCCAATACGCTTCGAGAACTCCGCCCGTAGCGAGTAGCATGAAAAAAAAGAAAATCACGGAGTAATACATGGGAGTCGAGCCCACCGTTAGATATTCCGAAGGCAGGCTCGAAAGTTCGTTCACCGCCGACAAGTGAAACCCATAAACCAACAGAGGATTGGAGGCCAGGCTGTGATTCAGGACCGGTGCGACGCGGCTGGTGATCGTGCGCGCCGCGAAGCTTGCCAGGACAAGATTGACAACAAACACCCACCACAGCACGCGCTGGCGCCGCCAAACTAATCCTGCGCCACCTACAAAGATTCCTGATTGCCCATTCGCCATTTTGGTTTGTCTCCGCGTTTAAGTGAGCCACGCCAACAATTGGCTGAGGCACTCAGTACCGAAAATCCAAAGATCGCGCAGCTTTCGTGTCGCGTGCGTATCTTCTTTCACGGTCATGCTGTTGTTGAAAAAACTGCGGTCGAGCCAGACTTTGTGATCGGGATCGATCTCCGCCGAGATCGCCTTCGCGGGTTTATCGTACGTGTAGCGAATCCAGCGATCGCGCCCATCCCAATGTTCGTTAACCGTCTCGCCGTTGTCGAATTTAACCTGGACATCCTCGGGGAAGATGAAATCGCCTTTGCGATGAATCAAGACGGTGTTGCGGTACAGTCCTCCTGGGGGAGGGCCGGAACGAGGCTTCTTGTCCCACCAGTTCAGAGGATTTGCAGTTACGCCGAGAACTTCGTAATCGAGAACCTGAGTTCCGTAAACAGACTGATCGAAATACCAGCGCAAGTTCTGGCCGGAGACTTCCTCGATCGTTTTCAAAAAGTCTTCGCCGGTCGGATGGGTAAAGCGGTAGCGCATGAAGTATGTGTGGATGGCGCGGCGCAGCGTGTCCTCGCCAATCACTTTTTCAAGTGTGAGAAGCACGGTCGCCGTCTTTCCATACGTCACACCGCCATACGACGAGTCGTTCATATACTGCCAAGCGAAGCGCGCGATTGGATCGGCGTCCGGTCGCCCCAGATAGTTCATGCGCTGTTCTTCGGGCTCGCCCATCGTTCCCCAGTGCGTTTTGATCGTCGAAGTGTTGAATCCGTAGAGCTCGTTCATGATTTTCACTTCGGTGTAGCTATTGATTCCTTCGTCGAGCCAGGCTTCTTCGAATTCGTTGGTCGCAACCATGCCGTACCAATACTGGTGGCCGAATTCGTGCTCAAGGACGCCCTCCGGTAGCAGCAAACCCTTCGGGACCAACCACGAGGTACCGGCGGTTATCAGGGTTGGATATTCCATTCCGCCCGCGTCCAATCCGCCGTGAGGAGGATCGACTACGGTGATTCGATCGTAAGGATATGGCCCGTACCATTCGTCGAACAGACGCAACGTACCCTTCAACGCCTGCAAATATCGCTTGGTCGTACTCGCGTGTCCCGGTGACATCAACAAGTGAATTTTCACTTCGCCAGCGCTTCCGGTCCAGGAATCTTCAACGTCGGTGAAAGAGGGGCTGGCAGTCCACGAGAAATCGTGAACGTCTTCGGAATGGAAGGTCACCGTCTTTGTTCCGTCACCGTTGCTCACGGTTGATACCAAGTCGCCGCCGGCGCCCACAATTTCATTTTCAGGGAGGTTGATCTTGACGTCGAATGTTCCGAAATCGGCGAAAAATTCAGTGGTGGCGTGAAATTGGTGGCAGTTCCAGGCGCCCTTCCACCACACGCCAACCTTCGGAAACCATTGTCCGACCATCACGAAGTCGTGCTTATAGCCCGTGCGCTCGAGGACTTCTGGCATTTGGTCCTGAAAGTCGAGATGAAACGTTACGGATGCGCCGGGTGGAACTGGCTTCGGAAGAGTCACTTGAAAAACTGTCTTGTCATTCGCGTTTTGATCATCAGGGTGCACGAAGACCATTTTGTCGGTAAGGTCACCCGCGCCATCCACGGCAAACTTGGTTACCGTGATAGACCCGAAGTGCTTCGGATCCCACGGCGTGTCGGGGCCAGCGCCGCGCGTGCCGTACAAGTGAACTTCGGTCATGAACGTGGACTGCGGCTGAAATGCATTCAGGTAGAGGTGGAAAGGAAATGTCTGCTGGGGCTGGCCAGTCAGATTCTTGTAAGTCAGTGTCTCCGAGGCGTTGATAGTGTGCTTTACGGCGTCATATTTCGCATCAATTTGATAGCCAACTACGCGAACGGAGAGAGGCTGCTTTTCGCTGGAGGTGGCGGTCGCTGTCGGTGCCTGCGCAAACGCGACATCGCCGGAAGCGATGAGTACCAAAAGCAAGCATGCAAATCTGTTTGGAGCAAGGTGCATTTGGCTCCTCCGGCCTGTATACGAATGACTTAACCTGAAAGTTTCGAGGCAAGAGCATAGGCCACAAGCCTGGCAATCGCAACCACGAACGGTACAGCATTGGCAAAGCGCGGTGACGGCTGCGTGGCGCGTAACATCGGGCTCGGTTGACGCTAGGTCATCCGCTGTTTAAACTAGGTTAGATAGCGAGTGGCAATCAGAGAAGAAGGATTGCACACGTACACGTAGAAGTTGTCTTGAACGCGTAAGTGGAAGTGATCGCGCACCTAAAAATGGCCAGCCCGTCACTGCAACATAAACGACATCGTAATGTTCTTACCGACGTCGTGCGGATCTATATCGAAACGGGAGAGCCCGTGTCGTCGCGGAGTATTGCGCGCCGGCATCCCGAGCCGCTGAGCTCTGCGACAGTTCGGAATGTGATGGCAGATCTCGAAGAGGAAGGCTTTCTCTATCAGCCGCATACTTCGGCCGGCCGCGTGCCGACGGCATCCGCATATCGTTTCTTCGTCGAGGAAGTAGCCGCGCAGGCCACGCCGCGACCGCAGGACCTTGACTGGATACGACGGGAGCTTGCCACCGCTGCCACTCCGGAAGCGGTGATGGAACGCGCGAGCCGAATTCTTGCCGACGTATCGCGGGGCCTCGGAATTGTGATTTCGCCGCCCTTCGCGCAAACACTCGTCGAGCACCTGCGGTTTCTGGTCATCCCGGACAATCGTGTGCTGGTCGTGTTAATCGGCTCGGGCGGTGTGACACGCGACAAAGTTCTTCGGCCGGAACGCACGTTCCGCCAAGACGAACTCGATCATATTGCGGATTATTTAAATCATCACTATTCGGGCTGGACTCTGGAGGCGATTCGCGCGGACTTGCAAGCACAATTGGCGAAAGACCGCGAGCGATACGATCGCCTGGCATCTGACGCGCTGATGCTCTGCGATGCAGATCTTCTCGGTGACGACGGAACGCGGCGAGTGTACGTGGAAGGGGCCGCGCAACTCGCGACTTCTCCGGAATTCGCCGATCAGGCGCAGTTGAGGGATCTTCTTGCAACGATCGAAGAAAGAAGCCGCTTGGTTTCGTTGCTGACGGGCTTCGTCGAAGCGCCGGAGCCGGTACACGTGGAACTAGGTGTAAAGGAGATACCGGCCGCCGGAAGGCACCTCGCCATTGTCACGGCGCCATTTATGAGCGGGGAACAGCGCCAGGGAACAGTTGGGATACTTGGACCGATGCGCATGCATTACGAGCGCGTCATCACCGCAGTAGCGTTCATGGCCGAATTTTTTAGTGAAGATACGAAGAAGAATTAGGCGCAATTTTAGGACCCTCTAATGAGCAAGAAAGATCACGAGAAAGAAACAAAAGAATCGCCGTTCGTCGTTCCTTCGGCTTCGGACTCAGCCGATTCTGTTAGGACTGACAGTCCCGTATCCGCCGACGTTGGCGCGCTCTCGGAACAGGAACGCCGTCTGATCGCCGAAATGGAAGAATTGAAGGGCACTTTAATTCGTCGTCAGGCGGATTTCGAAAACTATCGTAAACGAATCGAGCGCGAACGGGAGCACGATCGTCACCGCGGCATTGAAGGCGTCATAGAATCGTTGCTACCCGTGCTGGATGGATTCGAACGAGCGCTGGCGGCGCACGGCGATCCGATTTACGAAGAGCATCGCAAGGGATTCGAATTAATCGCTCGTCAACTTCATGACGTGCTTGCGAAGCGGGGACTCGAGAAAATCGACGCGGAAGGAATGGCGTTCGATCCGCACATGCACCACGCAGTCGAGCGAGTCGAATCCAAGACCGTTCCCGAAGGCACTGTGCTCGATGTTTTGCAAACGGGCTATCGGTTTCACGACCGCGTGATTCGTCCCGCGATGGTGCGCGTGGCCGCGCACCCAGCAGCGAAGACGGCGAATTAGGTATCAAGCTCGAAAAACTGCGGCGGAATCGCGCGCACGACGGTGCGCATCGAATGACGAATACGAATCGCGAGTAAATGAATAACGGATCGAATGCCAACTTCTAACAAACGCGACTATTACGAAACTCTGTCCGTCGGCCGAGAAGCACCAGCCGACCAGTTGAAGTCTGCCTATCGCAAGGCCGCTCTAAAGTGGCATCCTGACCGCAATCCTGACAACAAGATCGAGGCGGAGGAAGAATTTCGCCAAGCGACCGAGGCTTACAGCGTGTTATCGGATCCCCAGAAGCGCTCTCTGTACGATCGCTACGGCCATGCCGGCGTTCAGCAGGCAACCGGAGGCTTTGGCGGTTTTGATGCTTCAATATTCGAGGATTTCCACGACATCTTTGGTGATCTCTTCGGAATGGGCGATGTGTTCGGCGGCGGACGAAGGCAGGGCACTCGTGCGCGGCGAGGCCAGCGCGGAGCGGATCTTCGCTACGACCTCTCGCTTAGCTTTGAAGAGGCGGCGACGGGCGTCAAAACAAAGATCAAAGTATTCCGCCATGAAAATTGCAGCTCCTGCAACGGCACAGGAGCGAAGGCCGGAAGCGGGATGGCGGCTTGCCAGACTTGCAAGGGACATGGCCAATTGCACTATCAACAGGGATTCTTTTCGATTTCGCGGACATGCCCGAACTGCCAAGGCGCGGGTCAAGTGATTCGCGAGGCATGCGCGGCGTGCCGCGGACAAGGCCGAATCGAACGCGATCGTGTGCTCGAGGTGGCCGTTCCCGCAGGTGTTGATTCTGAAACGCGACTCCGCCTAGCCGGCGAAGGCGAGCCGGGCGTAAATGGCGGAGCTTCCGGCGATCTTTACGTCTTCTTTCAGGTAAAAGAACATCCGTTTTTCGAGCGGCGGAATGCGGATCTTTTTTGCACCATTCCTGTTTCTTTCATGCAAGCGTCGCTTGGGACGAAAATACGCGTCCCAACTCTGCATGGGGACGAAGAGCTGGAAATACCGGAAGGCACGCAATCCGGACAGATTTTCCGCAGGAAGGGCAAGGGGCTTCCTAATCCGCACGGTGGCCGCGGAGATCTCTACATCAACGTACGTGTTGACATCCCAACGAAGCTGACGAGAGAGCAGAAGCGAATCCTTGAGCAACTGGGTCAAGTCATGAAGGTGGAGAACAAGCCCGCCGAACGCAGCACGAGCTTCTTCGACAAAGTGAAAGACATCTTCGGTTAGCGCTCCCTGCAGAAACAGTTCGTGGGTGATGTCGGTATTCGGAATTAGGTCGCGCGAAGCCCGCCGCGCAGAAATACTTGCATGAATTTTAAGAAACTACGAGGCACGGCTAGCGCGGCTTCTCTTAGTTATCTTGGATAGGCGCTCGATTTTCCAATACATGCGTAGACGATTTTTCGTGGAAGAGTTCAAGGGCGACACGGCCGTGCTCCGCGGCGAGGCGGCGGAGCATCTTGGGCGAGTACTGCGCGCTGAAGAAGGCCAGCTCTACGAATTGAGCGATGGCCGGCAGATCTGGCTCGGCCGCGTGGAAAAAGTCCGCAATTCGTCTCGAAACGGCAGCGAAGTGGAATTTTCGCTCATTGAATCCGTCGAAGCGTCTACGCCATCGCTACGCATGGAATTGTTATTGTCCGTAGTCAAGTTCGACCGCTTTGAATGGTGTTTGGAAAAGGCGACGGAACTTGGCGTGGCGGAAATCGTGCCGTTGGCCGGCGCTCGAAGCGAGAAGCGGTTAATCAGCGCCGCCGAAAAGCGTTCCGAGCGCTGGGAAAAGATTCTTCGCGAGTCGGCCCAGCAGTCGCGCCAGCTCAAGCCTCCTGCGCTATTTCCAGTGATGCGGCCTGAACAGGCCTTTGCGAATTCGCGCGCAGGCTGCCAGTTCATTTTCTCGGAACGCCTGGACGCGCGCCCCATCCGCAGCGTGCAAATGGGCTGCTTGAGCAAATACATTTCGGTCGCGATCGGGCCCGAGGGCGGTTGGACGGATGGCGAAATCGGCCTTGCGCGAACGGCGGGCTATTTCGAAACTTCGCTCGGCGAAGGAATTCTTCGAACGGAGACGGCGGTGGTGTCCGCGCTGGCGATTCTGCGTTACGCGCTTTCCGAATGAACGGACGCGCTGAAGTGGCACCAATTTTGTTACGATTAGAAAAATGATTTGATGGTTGTTTTGTTATAGTTACAGCGATTTTTAATCGTTTTCGTGTATCGATTAGACTTGCGATTCGCGACTCGGAGAACATGGCGGTTGGGCTGAGAAACCCACTAATTCGTGGCATTTTATGCGGGCTTTTAGTGGGGGGGTCGGCTTGGTTCGGCACTTTTATCGCGAAAAATGCCGCACGAAAATCGGTGCGGCGCTACAGTTGCCCGGCGCGAGTGAAGTTGCTGGGAGCAACCGCGATGGTTCACGGCTCGTCATACTATTGAGGTTTGCAAGGGCAGGCTGTGGACGAATCCGAGTATTGACTGCCTTAAATTTGGTTTAGGAAATTTGATGGCTTCCGAGCTATAGCGCGCGTGCGGCGCTACATGCTATAAAGACAATAATTTGCCAATGACCGAAGAAACAAATCCCAATCCTGAAGCGATGTCGTCGCAATCAGAGCTGACGGAAGCCAAATCGCCGGAAGTCAAACCGATGGAGGTCAAACCCGCGGAAGTTGTGCCGGCTGTGCAAGCCAATTCCTCGTTCCCGCGCGAATTGAAGGGCTGGATCCGCGACTTGGCCGTTGCCTTGACGCTCGCGATGGTCATCATCGTGTTCCTGTACCAGCCCGTGAAGGTCGAAGGCACCAGTATGTCGCCGCTGCTGTCCGACCAGGAACGCATCTTCATCAATAAATTTGTCTACCGCTTCGAGCCGATTGAGCGCGGCGACGTCATCGTTTTCTGGTATCCTCTCGACCATTCGAAATCGTTCATCAAACGCGTGATCGGTTTGCCAGGCGAATCAATCGAGCTGCGGCGCGGCCGATTATTCATCAACGGCAAGGAAATAACCGAAGACTATGTGCCGCAAATGTTTTTCGATGGCTCAAGCTACGGGCCAATGCGGATTCCGCAGGGCAGCTACTTCGTGATGGGCGACCATCGCGATAGCTCCAACGATTCGAGGATGTTCGGCACGGTTCCCCGCGAATTTATTTACGGCAAAGCCGTGTTCGCATACTGGCCGGTGGATCACTTCGGGTCCATCCCCGCAGTGGAGGCCAGCGCGAAATGAAAGCACGAGGAGGCAACGCTGACGCAGGCTCTGAAAGCTCGCGCCACACTGGCGCTCGAGGACGGGCGAGTCTTTAACGGTTTCGCGGCGGGCGCTCGCACCCGTCGCGGCGGCGAAGTCGTTTTTAATACCAGCCTCACTGGCTACCAAGAAGTTTTCA
>Ga0209624_10000052_pt1 | contig 111463 bp, 88 predicted proteins | sample JacPinW_OM2H0_O1_FD_188565 | JGI IMG/M metagenome (GOLD analysis project Ga0209624, IMG submission 188565) | Forest soil microbial communities from Algoma, Ontario, Canada - Jack Pine, Ontario site 1_JW_OM2H0_O1 (SPAdes) (version 2) | ecosystem: Environmental > Terrestrial > Soil > Boreal... | reverse complement strand
CGCGTCCAATTCGCCGTGCACGACGGCACCCAGGCCAAGCTAGTTCCGTGCACTCCTCTTTTCGATAAAGAGGGCGGCGACTACTAAAATCAATCGAACATCCTGTCTGACACCAAACGACGAAGGGATTCTCGCAGCCCAAACATTGACAGACCTGCTACCTACACGACGAACGCGATATTCGAGGATTCCTTGATTTCATCAAAGGGCCACACGTGCCGCTGTCCTAGATGAACTTGTGTGAACCAAACTGCACCAAGTTCGGACGATTGTCGGCGGATGCCTTGTGGGTCGGACCTTCAGGTCCGACATAACAAAGTCGCGCGAAGCGCGTTCCATTGCGCCGCCGCTCTCGCAGCATGTATTGATGATCGCGCCATCCGCGCCGCGCTTGCCGCAAACGCACCTCGCGCCGCGGAAATAGTCTATCGCACCAACTCCGACACAAATACCAAGCGGATGCCGCGAGATTCTAAGCGCGGCAAACCCTGCGCCAATGCTGCGATCGTATCCGGCCTGGGATGTCCGATCGCGATCGCAGAGCCATCGCGTTCCGCGTCGCGCGCGGCCAGTTCAAGCTGCTTAAGAATCGCTTCGGGGCTCGAAGAATCATCCAAAAAGACTTTCCGCGAAGCAGCGCGCACTCCCAACCGTTCCGCCGTGTCATAAGCCACGGTAGAAGCCAGCGTGCGGCTATCGACAAAAAACAATCCTCTTCGCCGTAAGTCCGGCATCAGCTCGCTCATCAACTTAGGATCTGCCGTCGCGCGCGAGCCTTGATGATTGTTCACGCCCACCGCATGCGGCACCGTTTCCAGCATTCCTTCCAACGCCGAATCCACTTGCTGGGCGTTCATTCCCACGCGCAATTCCACTTCTTCGGTTTTCGCCGTCTCGCTTTCTGATTGCATTGGAAGATGCAGCATCACTTCGTCGCCGCGGCGGTAAGCCTCCTCCGCCACTTCCGCGGACAGCGGCAAGTGCGGAAGCACGGAGACGGTAATCGGGAAGCCGAGCGACAGCAATGCATCCGCTGCTGCTCGGTCATAACCTAAATCGTCAATGATGATCGCCAGCCGCGCATTCTCGTGGCCTTGCTTCACCCGCGTTCGAGCCCGTGCAGTAAGCGGAGTAACCACATGTATGGCGTGCGTGCGGACGCCGTCGAAAGCGTAGTCAAATCGCACCACACCCGGCGAGGTAGTTTCAACCAAGGAAATCTTGTGACGCCGCGCGATTTTTTCCAACGCATCTGCGAACCCGCTAGTCTGGGAAGCGTCGGAAAGCGAAACGTAAATGTTGTCCACAACCGATCGTCCACCCTCACCGATTCTGGATGGCTGAAGCTCTGGCCGAATGGTCACCTCGGACTTGCGCCCGGGAATCTTTTGCGCCGCGGCAACAATCTCGCTCGTCACCGCGCGAATCTCGCCCTTCGAGATTTTCTTGCTCCCGCATCCGGAAAGAAAAAGTAGGGCTATTGCGGGGAGAGAAAACAGAATCGGCCACAAGTCGACACGAGATTTTCTATAACGGGGAAAGCTATTAGAAGTAAATGTTGAAGAAAACGGCCTGCCGGAACTTTCGTTCCGTTGCGCGACATCGCGCGCGAGCGAATTCCCGCGCGCCCCTGCCACGAGTTGCTACGCCGCCTTTCGTGCCGGAGCAGGCGACCCTTGCAGAATGTCGATGGCTTTCTTAACTACCGGATCATCCACAGAAACCGGCTTTTCCGACGGCACCGGCTGGCTTCCATCATTTGCCGCGATCACTTCATCGATCGAAGGGCGAACCTCGCTGGTAGCCGCCACTCCATTCGCGGGAATTTCCTTGTTGTCCGGAGTGTAATAATTTGCCACCGTCAAAATCAGCGCCGAGCCATCATCCATCTCAATCAGCTTTTGCATCGACGCAGTCCCGTACGTGCGATCGCCCACCGTTTCGCCGCGTTTGTTGCCCGAAATTGCGCCAGCCACGATTTCCGCAGGACCCGCGGTCCCCACTCCAATCAGCACCGTAACCGGATCCACCCAGACCACTTTCGAAGCCTCAGCCGACGAAACCACCGGGCTGATCGTCTGCCCTTTCAGCGTGGTAATCGTCCCCGACGGAACAAAAAGTTGCGCCGTCGCAATCCCTTCCGAATCTTCTCCCGCTGGACACTCGCGCAAATCCAGAATCAGCTTCTTCACACCCTGCCGCTGAAATTGTCCAAGCTTTTCGCGAATCTGTTTAGTCATGCCCGCGCTAAATTGCGGAACGCGCAAGTAAGCAATGTCGCCCTGCAATTTATCCTCAAGCACCCGCGGCGCGGACAGTTTCGCCAGCGTCAACTCCACATCCTGCGGCTCCGTCTTTCCTCGACGAATCACCGAAAGCTTCACCACCGACCCAGGCGCTCCGCGAAGCAGAAGTTGCGCTTGGCCGATAGCCATCTGCGCCGTGCTGAATCCCGCGATTTTTTCCACGATGTCGCCGATGCGCAGCCCCGCCTTCGCCGCCGGACTATCCGGCAAAGATCCAATCACGCCGATATATCCGCGCCGTATTAGCACCAGCCCCGTTTCGCCCGCGGCAGTCGTGGCGCTCTTCTCTTTAAAATCTTTGTATTCCAGCGGGCTCAGGTACGCCGATTCCGCGTCCAACGAATCCAGCAGCCCGTGCAGCGCGCCGCTGGTCACTTGCCCGATGTTCGGCTCGTCCACATAGTCGTTCTGCACCTTATCCAGCACTTCGCTGTACACCGTAAGCGCCCGATAAGCCTTCTCATCGTTCGACCGCGCCCGCACATACCCCGTCGCCACAAACGCAATCACCACCAACGACAGTATGATCACAATTTTCTTGGATAGTGGGCTCACTTAGTTGTCCTTTTCTCCACCCTATTTTCCCGCGATACCAGTTAGACGCGCGCGCTATCCTCAGGTTTGCACTGTGCGGCGTTGCTTGCAAACAATAATTATACCATTGCAGCCAATCTGATGGCGTTTGGATTCGGACTTTTCAAGGCTTAGAAATGGTCGAACGTTTCATTCAGTTCGCTGCGCCGCTGATATTGACGCTTTGTTCTCAGTAACTTACGTGGGGGGTGCAAGATTTCTCTGCAGTTCGCGCAGTTTGGCCCATGATATTGGTGGATGTTCGACTCTTTCACACCACCCAGGTAGGCTTATCTTTTGCGGGTGCCGCACTCTTCGATTTCTGAAGGGTGCGGTTCTTGACGTTGCTCTATGCATTTGCTCAAGGTCGGTGACGTTGCTCTATTCATCTGCCCTTAGTTGTTAACTTGCTCTTTCCGCGGTAGGTTCAGAATTGGTCCCGACCTGTTGAGGGGCCAACCGTTCCACGCCACGCCGGTGAAGGCTTATCTTTTACGGGTGCCGCACTCTTCGGTTTTTGAAGGGTGCGGTTCTTGACGTCGCTCTATGCATTTGCCCTTGGTCGTTGACTTGTTCTTTCCGCGGTCGGTTCAGACTGGTTCCGACCCGTTGAGGGGCCGACTGCCCCACACCACGCCGGTGAAGGCTTATCCTTTACGGGTGCCGCACTCTTCGGTTTTTGAAGGGTGCGGTTCTTGACGTTGCTCTATTCATTTGGCGGGTGGGCGAACCCTTCCGCGCGGCACCGGAGTTCAGTAAAGCACGATTGAAACTCGCGGGGGTGCCGAACCCTTCGAGGTGTTGAAGGGTTCGGGTTTTGACCTGCGCTCTAAGTTCTTTCCCGGAGTTCAGCTTTGACGTGCTCCTGAATTGTTTTCAGATTTTCGCTTTCGCCTCCCACTCCGGGTTCGGCACGCACAAACTCGTTCCTGTTCTGGAGTAGAAACTGTAGCTGCCCCAATGCCAATCCTTCGGATGCGCCACCAACTCTCTCTTCACCGGATCGAAATGCATGTAATTCATCTTCTCGTTCCTTTTCTTCGCCTCCACACATTGAAATCGTAGAACCGTCGCTGCCAGAACGGTTGGTATTTCCGCACGGAAGCTTCCTCCCACAGGCATTTCTGTTCCGACCGCGTGCGGCTCCTCCGACGCCGGTGCATCGTTCGCGAAACCCGCTGTTTCAACACCTGCATCGCCGTGCTCGGATTCCCCACATTCGGCTCGCTGATCAGCAAATGAATATGCTCCGGCATCACTACATACCCGATCAGCGCGAAATCGTAACGCACTCGAACCTCACTGAGAATCTTGAGAAAGAGATGCCGAGCCCGCTCGGTGCCCAACAAAGGCATGCGACGATAACAACTGCAAGTGATGAAGTGCAGCTGACCCTATCCATAGCGGCGTCGCAGGCGTTGCTTCATCCGGAAAAACCCGAACCCTTCAACCCCCGAAGGGTTCGGCACCCCGCACGGGTCGAGGGAACTAAGTAGTGAACTAGTGGTGTGGTACTATCGGCCCGGGCGTCATGTCAACGCGAAATAATAAGAAAGGGTCGGCCACCCGCCTTCGTCAACATTTAATCTCAATACTAGCGTAGTAAATATAATTCCGAGCACATGCGCTGGGTCCATACCGGTTCCGCTGCAGTCAGTCACTTGGGGATTTAGTGGAGATGGGATCAATACGCTGATTCCCCAGACCAATAGCCTGGGAGCGCCGAGCCCGCCTAATACCTGGATATTGAATTGCCCGCCAAATGGGGTAAACTCGATTGTGCCCATGTTTTCTTCCAGTATCGGAAGTTCGTCATATCCACAGTGGAGTGTGGTTTTATCGAACAGTACCGCCCCCTAATTGACGAGAATCGTTCGTGCAAGTTTGCAGAGGATCATTTGTGGATCGCAAAAGGGAGTTCGATATGAAGGCTGGAATCTTGCTAGCATTTTCTATCGCATTAATCATCTTCGTCGTAACGGCTCAACCGTCAAAGGCACAGGAACTGCGCGTGGAAGGAGAGCCTGAACATATCATCGGAGTTGTTCATCGGGACATCGCCGAGTCGTCGCCACTAGCATCTGCCACTATCTCCGCGTTGCAAAGTCCTGTCAAAGCCGGAGAACCAGTGAAAATTCGTATTGTTATCGAGAACCGATCTGATCACGAGATTGTATTGCCGGACTTCGGAGCGTTTGTATTTGATGCTCGTGATAGCAATGGTGACCTTCTACCCGAGACAGACATTGGATGCGTGTTCCATTTCTTTAGTCCTTGCCACAAATACAAGAAGATGGGTGAAGGTTTAGTAGCGACTATTTCAGCTCATAAGAAATACGAATGGGACACATTGCTAAACACAGAGTATGATTTGAGTCGCCCTGGAACATATACAGTTGTTGGGTATGTCCAGATCTTCGCTGACGGCTCTGACCACATCAACTTTAAAACCAACAAAATTAAGATCACGGTGCAGTAAAAGGGCGAGTGGGCGGGTGGCCAACACTTTCACACCACTGAAGCGAACGCTTATGTGATTTTCACACGCGCTATGAGCAGATGGTCACCCTCCATTTTCTTCCCAAAAACGGGCTTCGCTGCTTCCGAGTACTAGCCCATCCACACACACGACTCCTTGAAATTCGTAAATCAACATGCTACCGTTCCGCGTGGAAAGAATAGAACAGCATCGGGCGCCTCAACAAAACGCAGCAAATCTATACGCTCCGCACTTTCCTCTCACAACCAATCTTCCCTATGAACGCAAACTCACCAACTCAAATCGCCAAATTCCAGACCCCTCGTCAGCCCCGTTATCGCGACGAGATTTCGCCAACGTCAGCGCTCAAAATATGGGCTGCTTGACGCAGAAAAACGAGCCGGTTTTGACCAAGTGGCCGCCCACTTCTAACCGGTTCTGGGTGAAAAACAGATGTTACACAAAACAAACAACTAAACCCTGTCTAACCGGCACTAGAACACACATTAGACTTTCGCTAAATTTCACGAGAATCGCGCAGAATTTCGCTGTGAGTCTCAAAATAAAGAGCTCCCGCTGCGGAAGCTGTGGAACCCATTGTGGAACGCACTGTGGAAAAAGATGCGTTTTTTGCAAACTGATCACTCACTTCTACCCGGTTCTGACCAAAATGTAGAAAACGACGTAACTCAAAGAAAACAAAGAACGCAGAAATTTCTACCCGGGGCCACAACCACACATAGCCGCCTACCAAAATTTCGCGAAATCGGGCCCGATCCGGGCGCGATTTCACCTGCGCGCGAAGCTGCGACGCCCGGCTGGAACCTCCAGCGCATCTTGCTCCATCAACGGCATCGAGCCGGTGACGTAAGTCTGCGAGATGCGATCCTGCCAGGTAAAGTGATCTTCGTCCCACAGCGCCCACACGAAACCCAGCATCAGCGTAGCCCCCGCCAGCAGATAGCCGAAACTGCGCCACAAAAGTTGACGAGTATCGGGCACCGTCCCATCCAGACGCACCGTTGTAAGACAGAGCAGCTGCATCCCGGGAGTAGCCTCCGCGCAAGTAGTGAACAGAGAAAAATATAGCGCATAAAAAAGAAAAAACGCGGCCAGATACACCACAGCATCCGCCTTCTCCACCACGACTTGCCCGCCCAACGACCGGAACAGCCCGAGAAACCCGGCGTACGTGAGCCCCAGGAAGATAGCGTCAAGAAATCCAGCCTTCCGCCGCTCGATAAGACTTGCGACGGGGACTAGCGCCGTCTGCGGATGCGCCCGCTCGTGCGCCGCGCTCGAAAAATCCAGTTCAGGTTGAACGTTTATCTCCACGCGTTCCGTCTTGCGCTGCGCCATACGAATGCGCTGGCGCTCCGCTAGCCGTTGACGTTCCGCCTCACGCAGCCGCTCGGCCTCGCGTTGGCGCTCCTGCGCCGCCTCTTCCTCAGCGATCCTGGATTGCCGGGAGAAGGGAAGTCCCGACTGCGAATCGTCCGGCCGCAGGTACCCCCTCCTCGCCCGATAATCTTCCAGCCGGCGGGAAACCTCGCGCCGCCATTCGGGTTCGACGGATTGATTGTCGGTCAAAGATTGACGTGACAAGGTGGCGCGTGCCGGCGACGCAAACTGCGCCGATGCCGCGTGGGTAGCAACGTGACTAGGCGATGTAGCCTGAGTAGATGACGTAACCTTCGCGGGCGACGCAGAGTGAGCAGATACCTCGACGAAGGCAGACGATGTGGTGTGAGAAGACGCGTCAGCGCGTCTAGCCGCATCGGTGCGCGGTGATGCCGCGACGTGAAGAGATGGCGCTACACCGACCGCCACTGGTTCGAGATTTTCGGCGGCTTCGGCGAGAGGCGCGTCACAGAAAGAGCAATTATCAGCGACCTCGAGCAAGAGGGCGCCACACTCCGTGCATATTCTTATCACTGGTCCGTTTTGCGCTGCGGAAGCTCCAGTGGCGGAACGGTCGCAATATTAGCAGTCCGTTACCAGTAGCGCAGCGATGGATATGCCGAAGTGACGCTTATCAGGCAACTATCGCTTATCAGGCAACCTATACTGAGGGCGGATTGTTCTGAGTCGACTGGGGATAGTTCAACACCATGCGATTGCGATCCTGTGAATGCGATCCTGTGATTGCGACCATGGGACTGCCACCATGCGATTGCGACTATGCGATTGTGGCTGCAAGGGGCGAGTGAAGTGCGATTGTGGCTGCAAGGGGCGAGTGAAGTGCGATTGCGGCTGCGGGGAGCGCGTGTTAGTCTCAACTTTCTTTTTTTCACACTTACTGAGAGACTTCGGCGCTTTTCGCTGATGCCAGACGCCAAAATCACGCTAGCACTCTGTATGCCTCGTTCACTTTTCGTCTTATTTTTCATTTTGCTAGCCCATCCAGCCTTTTGCTACGCGCAAGAAAACGCGAAGCCCCAGCCGCAAAATACCGCGACAAAACAAACATCCCGGGCTTCAAATACCTCGCCGCAGGCTGGACCAAACGCAGATCAAAGTGCCACGCTAGAGGCGGACCAGCAGCGGCAAGTGGGTAGGATTTATTACGCAGACGGCAACGTGGATGTGCATTATCAAAACACCAGGCTGCGCGCCGACCACGTGGAGTACAACGAAGATACCTACGTTGCGATCGCGCGCGGGCACGTCCAGCTGGATTACATGACCCAGCATATCGAGGCAGACGAGGCGCATTACGAAGTGCGCACCGGACACGGAACATTCCTTCACGTGCGCGCCACCTTCTCGATCGAGCGCCGCCCCACCCCAACTTTGCTGGTCACTCCGAATCCGCTCTATTTTGAAGCGGAAGAAGCGGAGCGCCTGGACGAACACACTTACCGCATTAAAAAAGCGTGGATGACGGTGTGCGACCCGGATAAACCTACCTGGAAATTTTATGCTCCGGAGGCGACCGTTTATTTGCAGAAGTCGGTGCACCTGGTGAATGGCGACTTTCGAGTTTTGTCGGTTCCGGTGTTGTATCTTCCCTACGCAACTTTTCCCGCAGGGAAAGAGCGCGAATCCGGTTTCATGATTCCGAATATCGGAGACAGTTCGAACAAGGGTTACATCTTAGGCGAATCGTATTATTGGGCTCCGACGGATTGGATGGACGGGACGCTCGGCGGAAATTATTACAGCCGAAGAGGCTGGAGCCAGCGAGCCGATCTGCGGATGCGCCCTTGGGAAAATGCAAAACTCGAAGCCACTTACACCGGCGTGATCGACCGCGGCCTGGAACAGCCGCAAGTGCCGGGAGAACCGCCGGTGCCTGCGATCAACCAAGGCGGCCACGAAGCGCGGCTGCTTTTCACCGCCCTGTTGCCGGACGGCTGGCGCGCGGTAGCCGATTTGGACAACTTGAACTCGCTCACGTATCGCCTGGCCTGGAGCGAAACATTTACGCAAGCGGTCAACTCGGAGGTACGCAACTCCGCGTTTCTGACCAACAATTTTCGCGGATTCAGCTTGAATTTCGCGGCGCTTAGCTATCAGAACTATTTGAGCGCGACACCGGACACCTATGTTTCGCTGCGGGCGGCCCCGGAAGTGCGGTTTGGTTCCGTGGACCAAGCGCCCTTTCCCCAACTCCCTGTTTATTTTTCGTTTGGCAGCTTTGTAGACGCGGTGCATCGCAGTGATACGGTTACGCCGACGCCGCTCGATACTCCGAATTTTGTTGGGCGAAGTGAACTGGCGCCCAGCGTGACGATACCCCTGCACCTCGGGAATTGGCTGGATGTAACGCCTACTTTTACTCTGCGCTCCACTTATTACGGCGGGCAGGCGAACGGCAGCACCTTCGTTGACCGCGGGTTTTTTCGCACCACGGAAGAGCTATCCGTGGATCTCCGTCCGCCCTCCTTCGACCGCGTCTGGGAAAAATCAGGAACAAAGTGGAAACATACTATCGAGCCTGACATTGTTTACAACTACGTGAACGGAGTGAATAACTATGCGCGGTATATTCGTTTTGATGAAGACGAGACTCTGACCGACACGAATGAGATCGAATATGGAATCACGCAGCGCCTTTACCGGCGAAAAAAAGACGGCAACGCCGAGGAACTGGTGCGTTGGCGGCTGGTTCAAAAGTATTTTTTTGATCCAACTTTTGGCGGAGCACTGATCAACGGGCAACGCAACGTCTTTCAAACTCTGGATGACATTACGCCCTTTGCATTCACCGATTCGCCACGGCGTTTTTCGCCGATTGTGAGCGACCTGGTTATCGAACCGGGCAAACACTTTGACACCGAGTTCATCTTCAATTTCGATCCCAAGCGAAATCAATTGACCGCGATCGGTACTTTGTTGAAGCTCAAGCCTTACAAGCAGTCGTTTCTAACCCTGGCACATTTTTCCACCACGAATCTGCCAACGCCTCCTGATGAGAACCCTCCCAATTTCGTTTTTCAGCCGCGCTCGAACCAGGTGCGTGCGCTGGTGGGCTATGGCGATTTGACGCGCATAGGATTCAATGCTACCGCCGGCCTGAGCTACGATTTTACCCAGCAGGCCTTTCAAAACCAGATTCTGGAAGCAAGCTACAACGGCTCTTGCTGCGGTTTCGGCTTCGAATACCGACGGTTTTCATTCGGTACGATCCGCAACGAGAACCAGTATCTGGTGGTCTTTCGTATCGCGAATGTTGGTTCGGCCGGAACGCTGCGCAAGGCGGAAAAGATTTTTTGAAGACAGGTCGCGTGATACCGAAATCCGAATCCGAACTGGCATTTTTATCCATCGAGCAGACTGCGCGTTTATTGCGGCGCAAGGAAATCTCTCCCGTAGATCTTGTGAATGTTGCGATCGCGCGAATCGAGCGGCTGAATCCATCGACGAACGCGTTTCTGACGGTGGTCGCCGATCGAGCGCGAAAGCAAGCGCGCTTGGCTGAGCGAGAACTTCTCGGAAAAAAGCGCGGAAGCAGGTCGAATATCACTAACCCGCTATTCGGTATTCCGATTGCCCTGAAGGATAACTTCTACACTCGAGGAATCCGGACTACCGCGGGATCGAAAATTCTTGCAAATTTCATCCCAAAGGAAGATAGCGAAGTTGCCGCGCGTTTGCACCAGATGGGCGCGATTCTTCTGGGCAAGACGAATATGCATGAGTTTGCGTACGGGATCACAAACGAGAATCCCCACTACGGCCCGGTGCACAATCCGTGGGCGACTGAGCGCATATCGGGTGGCTCGAGCGGGGGTTCGGCCGCTGCGACGGCGGCGGGAATGTGTTTTGGTTCTGTCGGTACGGATACTGGCGGCTCGATTCGAATCCCAGCGGCACTATGCGGCATTGTCGGGCTGAAATCGACTTATGGACTCGTCAGCGTGTCCGGGGTGATTCCTCTAGCGCCAAGCTTCGATCACGCGGGGCCGCTCGCGCGCAGCGTGGTGGATGCGTGCATTCTTCTGCAGGCAATCGCCGGAAAATATCCAGCAGATGCCAAGCCGCCCGATTTTCGAAAGCTAGGGCGAACTCGCCCTCGCCGATTCCGCCTGGGCTGGCCGAAAGATTATTTTTTCGAACGGATCGATCCTGAAGTTCAGCAAGCCATCGGCGTTGCGGGAAAAGTGCTTCAGCAAATTGGCGCGCGCATTCAAGACGTCTCGCTTCCGCATTTGGCTGATTCCCAAGAATCCGCCACCAACATCGCTCTGGCCGAAGCCACGCGTTACCATCAATCGCAGGGATTTTATCCGGCACGCACGGCAGATTACGGTAGCGATGTGAGCGGCCGGCTCGAAATGGGATCCCAAGTGCGCGCGGTTCATTACCTCCGTGGGCTTGAAGTGAAGCGAGAGGTGGAACAAGATTTCGACTCGGCGTTCAACCGTGTGGACGCGATTCTGGCGCCTGCAGTTCCAATCGCTGCGCCGCGAATCGGCGAAAACGAATTAATAATCGCAGGCGAGAAAGAAACGGTCCGCTCAGCCCTGGTGCGGCTGAACCGCCCGGCAAACTTCACGGGACACCCGGCCATCGCAATTCCTTGCGGATTCACCCAAGAGGGTCTGCCGATAGGGTTGCAACTCATCGGTCCGAAATGGGGTGAAGCCACCTTGCTTGCGATTGCCTTCGCCTTCGAACAGGCCACGAACTGGCACACGCGGCATCCGGAATTTTCGGCGGAGCCGGCGCAACGTCAAAAAGGCCAAGCGTACGTCTAATGGATGTGTGAAAATACCGATTCAAATTGAGTCCGGCCAATTCGCCGGCAGGCCCAAGCAATTCCAAGAGGGTTAAGAATACTAAATGGGAGTTTCCGCATTCGCCGCCTTTGTCGCAGGACTCGTCTCATTCCTTTCTCCCTGCGTGTTGCCTCTGGTGCCGGGTTATATCTCAATGCTTTCCGGGATCGGAGTGGAGCAACTCAAAGAAGGTCAGACTCCCCGCGGTGGATTACTCACCTCCGCTTTCGCATTCGTTCTTGGATTTTCCATCGTATTCATCACGTTTGGCGCGTCCGCAAGCGCCGTAGGATCGTTTCTGGTTCGCAATCGCAGCTTGCTGGCTCCGCTTGCGGGAGCGCTGATTGTGCTGTTTGGCCTACACCTGGTCGGCTGGCTCGCGAAGATTTCCCTGCGCGCAGGATTTGTGATCGGAATCGTTTTTATTGCGGGGGGTGTCGCGCTGAGTTTTCGGCCTGGAATTCTAGGGACGACTTTAAAAGCTGCCCAGTTCTACTCGATCTCCATAATTTTTCTTCTGGGCCCTGCCATGACGCGCTGGCTAAATCGCGACGTTCGTTTCCGCAATCTCGGAGGCCAGCCGGGAATCATCAGCGGATTTCTAATGGGTTTTGCATTCGCGTTTGGGTGGACGCCATGTATCGGCCCAATTCTAGCGGGCGTGCTGGCCATCGCAGCGACACGCGAAACGATTGGCCAGGGCGTTTTCCTTCTCGCGTGCTATTCGGCGGGACTTGCGATTCCGTTTCTCGTGACCGCGCTGGGCATCGGCGGCTTTTTGAAATTCTATCAACGCTTTCGCCGCCACTTGCATACCGTGGAGGTGTTCAGCGGCGCGCTATTGCTTGCGGTTGGCGGGTTGGTCTTCTTCAACCGTCTTACATGGCTTTCAGGTAAGCTTACATTCTTGAACAGGTTTTCGAGGTGATGGAGCGAATGCGACGGGCCCCCAATTATTTTCTGTTGCTGATGCTAGTGGTGATGATTGTTACCACCAATTTTTCCGGCTGCGATTCGCGCGGGTTGTCCAAAGCTTCAAGCGCGGATAGCGGGAAATCCGGCGCGAATAGCGGGCCGCATCCGGACGAGCCGGATGTAACTTTCAAAAATCTGCAAGGGCAAGACGTTTCGCTAGCGAGCCTGAAAGGGAAGGTGGTAATCGTAAACTTTTGGGCCACCTGGTGCGAGCCGTGCCGTGTGGAAATTCCATGGATGATCGGATTCCAACAAAAGTATGCGGATAAGGGTCTCACCATATTGGGCGTGGCGATGGACGACGAAGGGAAAAGCGTGGTTGCGCCGTACGTCCAAACCACGCAATTCGATGTGGATGGCCACTCGATGACCATGAATTATCCGATTGTTCTGGGGAATGACGACATCGCCGCAAAATTCGGAGGATTGCTGGGATTTCCGACCACCATCGTGATTTCCCGCGACGGCAAGGTTCAGAAACGTTTTATCGGTTTGGCAGACGAAGCCGAGCTCGACAAACAAATCAAGGCGCTGCTGTAGTAGTTAGGTACTTCCCATGATGGACGAACAAGAATTCCAAAAGAAATGTGACGCCGCCTTTGAAAGCTTGCGCGCGCGCTTGCTGGATCTTGGCGACGATTATGATTTTGAGGTGGAAGGCGGAAGCGGCAAATTAGAAATTGAATTTGAGGACGAGGACGAGACACGCTTCGTAATCAGCCCCAACGCACCTGTCCGGCAAATCTGGATTTCCGCACTAGCTACAAGTTTCAAGCTCGGGTGGTCCGATACCGCGCAAGCGTTTGTGCTGGATAAGAGTGGCGAAACATTGAGTCAGGTGATGAGCCGGATATTGAGCGAAAAAACCGGATCGACGGTGCAAGTCTAGCGATGAAGCGCCTGGATGCTACTTTCAGCTTCTGCGTTCTTCTGACTGTCTGCGCTGGGGCGCTCGTCGCACGCGGAAGGGCAGCCGGTGTTCCGCTTCAAGCGTCTTCAAACCCACCTAGCGCGTCAACCATTGTTAAGCCCCACATATTTGTTTCGCTTGATCCTGTACCACGCGGGAAAGAATTCAAAGTTGCTGTAGTGGCGGATATAGCGTCCGGTTTTCATATGAATTCGCATAAGCCGACGGACGAGTATCTGATTGCTACCACACTAAAGGCCGAACTGCCGGCGGGTTTCGAACTGATTGACACGATCTACCCGAAGGGCAAGCTTGAAAAATTCGCTTTTTCTCCGGAGCACCCGCTCGACGTGTACAGCGAAAGCGTTACGCTGGTGCTGCGATTGTCCGCGAAATCCACTGCCGTGCTCGGTCCCGCAGAAATTCCGATGACGTTGCGTTATCAGGCATGCAACGACAGCACTTGTCTGCCGCCCGTGAAGCTTCCGCTAAGCGCCAAATTTAATTTGGCCGAAGAAGGCGCAACACCCAAAGAAGTGCACCCCGAGATTTTTTCCAGGCTCGTTCCGGCCCGCTGAAGCGCGGGATTTGTTTCTCAGGTTGATTCAATACGAGCAAAGGTAAGCGTCGGCGTTAGCGGCTGGAAATAGCGGGCAGAGCGCGGCGGAGCCGTGAGATCACTCGATCTTTCCCCAGCACGACCATGGTTTCGAAAAGCGGCGGCGCGACAGCGCGGCCGACAATAGCGACGCGCGTGGCATTTATGAGCAGGCCGGCTTTGACGCCTTCAGAGGTAGCCACACCTCGTAGCGCTGCGTCACAGGCATCATGATTCCAGTCTGGGAGCGCTTCCAGAGCTTCGACTAATTTGGGCATGAGCGACGGAAGCTGTTCGTCTTTCCAGAATTTTGCGCGCGCTTCCGGCTCGTACTCGAAATCGTCGGTGAAAAATGCGCGGGCCCAACTGGTGAAATCTCCCAGCAGGCGCGTTCGCGGACGAATCAAATCCACGGTGTGCGCGAACCACGCGCGCTCTGTCGTGGCCCAAGCTTCTTGCCACAGACCTGCGCGTTTGAGTTCCGCTTCCACATAAGGCAAAAGTTCTTCCACCGGTGGCTTCTGCAAATATTGCGTGTTGTACCACTCAAGTTTTGCGCGGTCGAAAATAGCGTTGGTACGGCTTACGCCCGAGAGAGCGAATCGCTCGATAAGCTCATTCGTGCGCAGGTATTCAGCGTCTGCGCCCGGGGACCATCCCAACAGCGCGAGGAAGTTGCGGAACGCTTCGGGGAGAAATCCTTCGTCGGCATAGGAGCCCACGCTGGTAGCGCCATGGCGTTTGGAAAGCCGCGTGCGATCGGGCCCCAGAATGAGGGGGACATGCGCGAAAATCGGCGGCTCGGCGCTGAGGGCTTTGTAAATCAACACTTGCTTCGGCGTGTTGGACAAATGATCGGCGCCGCGAATAACGTGCGTGATGCGCATGTCGATGTCGTCCACAACCACGCTGAGCTGGTAAGTAGGCAAGCCCGAGGAACGCAGAAGCACGAAATCTTCAATCTCGGCATTCTGCACATCTCGCGGGCCGAACACGGCATCTTCAAAATGCGTGGTGCCTTCGCGCGGAGTGCGAAACCGAATCGCCGGGCGAATGCCTTCTTTTTCTTTGGCTGCGCGCTGGTCTGGAGTGAAATCGCGGCACGAACACGCCACGGCCTTGGCGGCCTTTCCTTCGTCGTCGCCTTCACCTTCGTTTTCTTCGGCGGAATCGCCACCGGTATAAGCGGCCGCTTTGCAATAGCAGGCGTAACCGGCGCCGCTTGCGAGAATGCGTTCGGCAGCTGCACGGTACATTTCAATGCGCTGTGACTGAAAGAAGGGGCCTTCGTCCCATTGGATGCCGAGCCATCGCAAAGCCACCAAGATGCCGTCAACCAATTCGGGCTTATTACGCTCAACGTCGGTGTCTTCAATACGCAGCAGAAGTGTGCCGCCTTCGTGCTTGGCAAAAAGCCAATTAAACAAGGCAGTGCGAGCTCCGCCGACGTGAAGAAAGCCCGTAGGCGATGGCGCAAAACGCACGCGCGGCTTCTGAGTGGATGTCATTATGCTTGCGAGTTCCTTCCCTTAAATGGAAACGATCATCTTAGCGGAACGAATGTGCAAAATCGAGGCCTGCGCCAAAGCGGCACGCAAACGTGTGCGGCCGTAGCCCGTGGGTACCCTTGACTCGCCAGGGGCCAAACGTCATATTTGAGTGAGCCTCAGCCCTCCTGGATACAGGCTGCCCGAACGGTTTTTTACTCGTTTTGCATTGGTGCTATAGGCGTTGACCGCCACGAAACTTAGCTGGATACGCCCGCGGACACCTTGCAATTCTCTGCTATTCTCGACGGAAGTGGCCTTAGAGGTTGGAGCGGTAACTTGCTCATTCATATCAATATGACTGCGGCCGTTCTCCTGGCAGGAGCTCTCCTGCTGGCGCTGTTCTTTTCCTACGTGTATCAACAAAAGCGCCAAGAATACATGCTCGTATGGGCCGCTGGTTGGCTGCTGATTTCTCTTCACTTTTTGGTTCCAGCGTTGGGACCGCAATTGACGCTTCCAGCCTGGGTTAATCCCGTCACCGAATGGCTGCTCGCGCTTGCGGGCCTGGCGTTTTACTGTGCCGCGAATATGTACGCGCGCCTCAAGGTGCCTTGGAAAGGGATGGCAGCGCTGGCCTTCGCCGCGGGACTTTGGGCTTTAGCCTATACGCGCGGTTGGATCAACGTCCCGGTTGGTTTGGGCGTCGGCCTGTTGTTTTTCTTCATTGCGCGCACCTTTTGGGAAGAAGGTCTCAAACAGGAATCCCGCGCTGATCAGTTCCTGGCCATAACGTTCGTCGCTTGGGGATTGCTGCGTTTGGTAACGATTTTCCAAGAGAGACTCGGGCCGCTGGCAGGGCATGACCTGCTGCCTTTGGTCCTGCTGCCTGAGCTTTTCGGCGGCGTTCTGATGGTCATGGCAGTCTATGAGGAAGAACGCCGAAGAGTAGAACGGAACATGCTCGCGCTGTCGAATCTGAACCTGGCTACTTCGAGCTTTGCGGGCGGCGAGATACAGAAGATGCTGGCGCAAGCGCTCGATCGCGTTTTGAATGTTGTAAGAATTCCTGCCGGCGCGCTTTGCCTCCATTACGGAGAAGAGAACGGACCGACTTCGGTGGTCGTCACCGGGATGGGCGACACTTTTTGCGCCGCGATACAGGGCAATAATCTCGATGATTACATCGTTAGTCTGGTGGCGCGGCTTGGCGGCCTCGTGGTGTTGCGCGATCTCGAGACGGACTCGAAGTGGGAAGCCCTGGAAAAGGAAGAATCTTTCCGTCACGTACGAAAACTTCTTCTCGCGCAAAAATTGCGCACCGTGGTAGGAATCAGTTTACAGGCCAAAGAGCGCGTGTTCGGCGTCTTGCTGCTCGGGTCGCCCGACAATCGTAGCTTCACCCCCGCCGAATTGCGGCTGCTTCTGGCCTTGGGCCATCAAATCGGAATGGCCGTAGAAAACAGCTACTTGGTTCAACAAACATCGCGACGAAGTGAAGAGCTGCACATCTTGAATGAAATTGGCAGAGCGCTCAGCTCCACACTCGAGCCCGATGCCCTGTTTGAACGCATTTATTCCGAGATGAAACGGCTGCTCGACGTAAGCAGTCTTTTTATTGCGTTCTACGACCGCAAGACCGAGCAGGTGCGATTTGAAATCGATGTGGTAGAAGGCGAACGCTTGCCTAAACGAACTCGCATAGCCGGGAATCACTTGACGGAATTCGTGATCAAAACTTGCCAGCCTTTGCTAATCCGGGAACACTACACCGAAGAGGCGGAACGCATGGGCTACCAACCAACGCGTTTGGCTGGATCGATTTGCGCCGTGCCATTGATTCTTTACGACCGTGCAGTCGGCGTGATGGCGGTGCACAGCAAACAAGAGCGGATGTTTGACGAAGGGCACGTGGAGTTGATGCGCGTGCTTGCCAGCGAAGCGGCTGTGGCAATCGAGAATGCCCGCCTCTTTTCCGAAGAGCAGAAAAAATCGCGGCACCTGATGCTCATCAACAACGTGTCCAGCCGCGCGATCACGAGCCTGGACCCTGAAGACATGCTCGCGAAGATTGCGGCGGAGATCGAAAATGGCCTGAAATACGACCACATAGGCATTGCTATCGTCGATTATCCATCAAAAGAGCTGGTGGTCCAGGCCGAAGCGGGAGCCCGGCGCGACGCCGTGGGACGGCGAATCCCACTGGGCGAAGGCATCGTCGGCCAAGTCGCCCGAACCGGCCAAATGGCGATTGTGCGTGAAGTGAGTATTTCAACGCCGTGCCCTGTTCTTGCAACTTCGGTTTCCGCCATCGCGCTGCCGGTAAGCTACGCCGAACATTTGCTGGGCGTTCTGTACGTGGAGTCCTCGGAACCGTGTGAATTCGGAGAAGAAGAAATCCTGTTGCTTCGCACCCTCGCCGATCTTTTTGCCGGTGGCCTAAACAACGCGCTCACTTTCCAAAAGGCGCAGGAGCAAGCCATCACCGACGGTTTGACGGGCGTCAAAACGCACCGCTACTTAATGGAGGCGCTGTCGTCCGAATGGAAACGTTCGACTCGAGCGAATCGCCCATTCGCTTTGGTTTTGATGGACCTTGACCGTTTCAAGTTCGTGAACGACTTTTACGGACACTTGGAAGGCGACGTGGTGTTGCAACGCGTCGGACACATTCTGGAGCAGAATTGCCGCCGGTCTGACGTAGTGGCCCGATATGGCGGAGATGAATTCGTCATATTGATGCCGGAGACCACTGTGGAGCAGGCTCGCCAACTCGCCAGTAAACTACGCGGTTGGGTGGCCTCCGATCCGCTTTTGCGAGACAAAAATATTACCGCCAGCTTCGGCATCGCGGGCTTCCCCATCCATGGATCAACGCCGCAAGAACTTATACAGGTGGCGGACTCTTCTATGTACCTATCGAAACATCAGGGCGGGAACTCGGTCTCCAGCGCGGAAGAAGGCGGTCCCAACGATACCAAGAAGTGGAAAAAAGACGTCCTGGAAGCATATTTAGGCGTCACGCTGAAGCGGCTTTTCTCTACCGGACCGGAAGCGTTCGAAGAAGTCTATCGGCGCCTCGAACAATTTACGCGCTCATTGGCCGAGCAGAGCGGAGGCGTAGCGCCCGAAACGCTTCCTGCAGCGGTAGTCGAGACTGTAACCTCACTGGCACTCGCCATTGACGCGAAAGATCACTACACGCAGGGACACTCGCAGAAAGTTTCCGCGTACGCGGTGGTGATTGCCAAAGCGCTGGAGATGACAGAGCCGGAGGTGGAAGAAATTCGGCTGGCAGCGCTGCTCCACGACATCGGCAAAGTGGGCATTCCCGAGTCAATACTCAACAAATCAGGCCCGCTGGATGCCTCCGAATGGGAAACCATGAAGACTCATACGGAGCTGGGCGCGAAAATACTCGAGCCGTTGCAAGCTATGGATCGAATCCGTTTGATGGTTCGCCATCATCACGAATTCTACGATGGCACGGGCTACCCGGACCGCCTGGATGGCAAAAACATCCCATACGGGGCGCGCCTCATCGCCATCGCCGACGCTTACGACACCATTACATCTGAGCGAACGTACAAAAAGGCGCGTACCTCCGAAGACGCTTTCAGCGAGTTGGAACGTTGCGCCGCAAATCAGTTCGACCCGGAACTCGTGCAGCTCTTCGTCGAGACAATGCGCCGGGCGCCGCGAGTTCGCATTGAGACGAGTGTAAGCGTCCCGGATGTCGCCGATAGCTCTTCTCTTTAACTAGCCGTTCGCGTCACTCTAATCCTTCCGCATTTATTTCCGGACCGTCAAAGTACCTCACCCTGAGATTTGTTGGACGCGTCGTTCTAACCTCATATACTGTTTTTGCGAGATTCACTTCGAGCTTAGAGCGGAGGCACGGTGCAAACAGCGACGGTGAAATGGGTTGGGGGCGAAGAATTCGTGGCCCAAATGCCTTCGGGGCATGCAGTACCGTTCGATACGGACAGAAAACACAATGCGGCCCCCGGTCCCATGGAAATGCTGCTGGGCGCGTTGGGAACATGCTCGTCTGTCGATGTCGTCAGTATTCTGGCGAAGAAACGCCAGAAACTCACTTCGCTGGAAGTGATAATTTCCGGCGAGCGCGCCAGCACCCCGCCCACGGTGTGGACGAAAATCGATATGGTTTACCGGCTCGCGGGCGAAATAGAAGAAAAGGCTGCGCGCGACGCCGTCGAGCTGAGCCAAACGAAATATTGTTCCGTCGCGGCTATGTTGCGAAAGACTGCCGAGATTACCTACCGTATTGAAATCTCGCGGTAACCGTCGAGCCGTAAGAAGAAAAGGTGTTTTGCTTGTCACGCAAGCGAGCGATTGCATACAATCGCGGACTATTCTCGGGATCCTGGAGACGATGAATGGGCAGGCGTATTGCCGCAAAAATTACCGGAGTAGCAGGTTATGTCCCGCCGCGCGTGGTCACGAACTTCGACCTGGAAAAAATGGTGGACACCAACGACGAGTGGATTCGCACGCGCACCGGAATCCGTGAACGCCACTACGTGGAAGCCGGCGTCGGAGCTTCGCATCTTGGCACGGAGGCTGCCAGGAAACTGCTCTTAGAAAAGGGAGTTTCGCCCGAACAGATCGATTTAATCGTGTTAGCGACGGTTACGCCGGACATGTTGTTTCCGGCGACAGCATGCCTGATTCAGGACCGTCTCGGCGCGAAGAATGCCTGGGGCTTCGATCTTTCCGCTGCGTGTTCGGGATTCGCTTACGCTCTGACGGTTGGGGCGCAGTTTGTCGGCGCCGGAACGCATAAAAAAGCTCTAGTCATCGGCAGCGACGTGATGACTTCCATCCTCGATTACCAAGACCGCGCCACCTGCGTTCTCTTTGGGGATGGGGCCGGCGCGGTTCTGGTGGAACCGGCCACTTCCGCTGACGAAGGCATTCTGGATTTCGTTCACGATGTGGATGGCTCGGGCGGATGCAATCTCTACATGCCGGCGGGCGGCTCGCTGAAGCCCGCCTCGCAGGAAACCGTCGAAAAACGGATGCATTACGTGCATCAGGAAGGCGCCCAGGTTTTCAAATATGCGGTGCGGCGCATGAGCGAGCTGGCAGTTCAGATTCTCGAGCGCAACGGATTTACAAGCCGCGATCTTGCTCTAGTCGTTCCGCATCAAGCCAATTTGCGGATTATCCACGCGATGCAGGAACGTCTAGGAGTGGACGACTCGAAAATTATCATCAATATCGACCGCTTTGGAAACACCACCGCGGCGACAATTCCGCTGGCGTTGATGGACGCGCTGGAACAGAAGCGTTTGCGCAAGGGAGACTTGGTGCTGATAATCACCGTGGGCGCGGGCTACACCACCGGTGCAATTCTGATGCGCTGGGCTTACTGACCCGAAGAAAACAGATCGCTACAAGCTGTTGCAAAAAAACCGGACAAAACCCCGCTGGGATTTATGCAGAATCTACCGCGCAAAAGTTTGCCTGCTTACTGCTCCATAAAAATCAAGACAGGGTTCACATCTCCTGGCGTGGTTGTGATCATCACAATTTTGCTGGGCGTAATGATGAAGAAATCGCCGGTGAAGACGGGCGAAGTCAATGTCATCACGCCGCTGCCGTCAGTCAACCCGGTGTTGGTGAGCGCGTAGGTACCCATCACGCTCTGAGTCGAGTTCACCGTTGCCGTGCTTACGTCTTGAGTTCCGGTCACACCAGCGGTGTCGCTAAGCGTCAGGAAACCTGAAATATCCGAGTCGCTGCTCACGGCCGGCGCCGAAGTGCCTTCCACAAAAGTATTAGCCATTACTTGGGGGGTGAAAGGCGATCCGGATTGGCCTTCAAAATGTCCAGAAATGGGTCCGCCGTTTAACGTGCCGACGCAAAATGCTTCACTCGAACTTACTAAATAGAGGATCGGCTCGAAAGGATTTACGAGAGAAAGCTGCACTCGTCCTAGGTTGTCCGCGAGGTAGGATACGGTGAAAGGACTGCCCCAGTTGGACACATTTCCAAACTGGTTGTCTTCGATGAGGAACTGGACGCTGCCGCTACTCTGTGGAGTTATCTGGAGGACAGCAACATCTGGCAAGTAAAGGCCTCCGCTCAAGAATTGCCCGCTGAGCCCACCGGCGATGGGTCCCGAAAGCACACTTTGGGTTGGGAAGGACCCTCCCACTACGTTCTGCTGAATCATTTCTGCTGACGCCAAGTATGGGGTAGCCCCATTTACTGTATCCGTTTCAACTAGAAAGGCGTCGCCCGCGGAGATTGGATACACGCTAAAGGTTTGAGTCCCGAGATTTCCAGAGGTTAACGACATAGTGCAATGCGTGGTATCCGGCCCTGGCTGGTATAGACCCGAAACTCCTGGATTAAAGGCCTGAGTCTGGTTCGGTACATTCGTATCCATTTCCCCTTGAGCTATGCTGCCTACGGTGGACGGAGAGATCGGTGGATTAGCGGTGAACGCTCCGGCAAATGCGATGGGACCCGATCCAGCGGCAGCGGGCCCTGCAAATCCCGCCCCTCCGAAAGCAAACGATCCGGCGAAGGTATTGGTGTTCGTCCCGCTCACAACGCAAGTGGTGACTGTCTGCAAATTAATTCGGCCGGAGCCACGCGTGCTGGAGCTATCGAACTCGATGAATCTACCTTTCCCGGCGGCGTCAATTGAAAACGCATAAGTCTGTTGCGTTGGCTGAGCCGGCGTGCTCCCGGTAAACGTGAAAGTTCCGCGCCCATCGGCGCCGAGAGTGTAGGTTCCGACTAAGTTTGTATATTCGACCGGCGTTCCGGAGATCGAGTTGTAGTCCTCTTCGCCCGTGGTGATGCCTCCGTTGCCGTCCGCCGTAAAGGTTCCAGCGAAAGTCACAAATCCCGTGGTGTTATACCCGCGGAATGTGAATGCGTATGAGCCGCTTAATCCGGGGAGATTTTGCGCGCCGCTAACGACCAGAGTGAAATTGACAGTGGCGGAACCAGGAGGATTTTCGCTGTCGGTAACAGTAATGCCAAAAGTAAAAGTTCCTGCCTGGGTTGGTGTCCCGGAAAGAACTCCCGTCGTGCTTGCCAGCGTGAGTCCCGGAGGAAGAGTCGAACCACTAGCAACCGTCCAAGTGAGCGGCGTAACGCCCCCAGTGGCGGCAAAGGTCACGGTGTAAGCCGTATTGACCATGGCGGGCGGAAGAGGCGATGTTGTGGTGATGACTAGAGAGCTGACAACTACCGTGAATTGCTCCGAGCTGCTGAAGCCGGCCGCATCCGTCACCGTGATGGTGAAAGTGAAACCACCGGGAACAGTTGGCTTACCGGTAATTTGCACATTGTTTGTTGTGCTGGAAGACAATGAAAGGCCGGTGGGCAAAGCGCCTGCAGTTAGCGCCCAGGAAAGCGGAAGCAATCCGCCGGTGGCCGTCACGCTGGCGCTGTAGGCTGTGTTGAGAGTTGGATTAGCGAGTGTGGTGGTTGTAATTGTAGGCGGCGGTTCCACCGTTATCGTTACGGTAGCGGACTGATTCGGAAAATCTATTGAGGTCACTATGATCTTGACTACTGTCGCGGTTGAAACTGCGTTCGGCGCGGTGTACGTAGCGGAAGTGGAACTGGTTTGATTGAGAGTGCCGAAACCCGGGAGACTTGCAAACATGAATGACACACCGCCGGCGTTCAGGTCGTTCAGCACGTTTGCCTGAATCGGGACGGATTGGCCCTGTGCGATGGTCGGCGAACCCTTCGGCGTTAAGATCTCCACCTTATTAAACGTGGGTGGTTTCTGGGCGCAGCCCGCGAACTGGATCAGCGCGAGCAACACGCCCGCAAGCAAAACAGAGATTTCGGCGCGCTTCATCGTGGCGCCTCCTTCAATTGGGACTATTTATTTATGCCCCTGGCTCGGTGAACTTTAATTGGGCCACAAAAGTGGTCCAGTAATTAGGAAATGACTTGGCGGAATGGCGTATCAGGCAACCGTGCTCTCGAACAGGCGAAGATATGTAGCAGGAAGGGCCGAGCACACGGAGAGGGGGTTCACAGAATTGCAGGATAAGGAGGGGAGTCTTAAAATGAGCGAGCTTGGCTCACAACGCTTATGTTGCGTTCCAAGCGCTGAGACAGCCGAACCGTTGCATATTGAGTGCACAGGGCCATTTCGCGATGTGTCCAGCTGAAGCCTTCCGCCGGAACAAACCATCCACCCACACGGTTCACAAAGCTCATCAGGGCATAGTAGAAGCTGACGGCGCGCAGATTAGAAGTAGGTCCAGCTTCAAGTTCTGGGCAAAGCTCGTCGTAAACGGATACGACCTCTTGGAAGCTACTGGATGTTAAAAGGTCAGGATGGGGCTGTAGCGTGGCATCCGACTCATTTACAAACCGCTCGGAAACCGTGCGCAACAAGGACGCGCGCCAGGCAAACACAACGAACTGCATCATCGCTGCGATTGAGATCACGAGAATGAAGGCTGCAATTAGCATTTTCGACCATGGTTAGTTTCTCGTTTTTGGCGGACGGCGACAATAGAGCATCGGTACCACTCCGGGACACTAAGTGACTACCGGCAGAAGTTATGGGCAACTGAGGTGCAGGTAAGCTTAGGTAGATAGGCTTAGTAGGAGCGGGCCTGGCTCACTACGGTTGAGTTGCGTTCCAAGCGTTGCGTTAGACGGACGGTTGCATACTGGGTGCAGAGGGCCATTTCGCGATGGGTCCAGCTGAAGCCTTCCGCCGGGAGAAACAACCCACCCAGGCGGCTCAGGAAGCCCATCAGGGCGTAATAGACGCTCACTGCGCGCAGGTTCGGAGCTGAGACAGCCCTGAGTTCCGGGCAAAGCTCGCGGTATATCGCCACGACTTCCGGGAAACTACTGGAGCTTAAGAGGTTAGGGCAAGGCTGAAGCGTGGCATCCGCTTCGTTAACGAACCGCGCCGAAGCAGTTTGCAGCACCGATGCGCGCCATGTGAAGACCACGAACTGCATCAGGGCTGCGGATGAGACCACGAGTATGAAGGCTGAAATTAGCATTTTCGACCAACAACAGTTTCGCGTTTTCCATCGACCGCCACAATAGGACGACAGTACCGTTTATCAACGGGAGCCAATACACGACCGAAGCACTGTTTGGGAGCACGGTTGTTGGCTTACTCTCGCGGGCTACGATACCCAACAGGCTACAATGATGACGACAGTTCCTACGGAGGAGTTTGATGCCGCGCAAATTTCAATCGGTTTGTTTCCTATGCGTCGCGATCGCTCTGCTGATTTTGTTTAGTATTACCACGCGTGGACATGCCGGGGCGCCGGACAGCTCCGCCGAAGCGCAAATTCGCTCGGTTCTAGAAATGCAATCCGCTGCATGGAATCGCGGCGACTTAGAAGCGTTCATGCAAGGATACTGGAAATCGGAAGAGACTGAATTTGTCGGAGTGAGCGGGATTACGCGCGGCTGGCAAGCTGTTCTGGACCGCTATCGCCGGAATTATGCGGACGGGAAAGCCATGGGCCGGCTGTCGTTCTCGAATCTTGAGGTGCACATCGTTTGTCCGGATGCCGCATTTGCCATCGGGAATTTCCAACTAGAAAGAGAAAAGGACCGGCCGGCGGGTATCTTCACGCTCAATTTCAGGAAATTCAAAGAAGGCTGGCGAATCGTGGCCGATCATACAACGGGATTTGCTACCGCCGCCACTGCTGCATCCGACTAGTTGAAAAATTTCACCGCTGTGCAGCGTCCACCATGTCGGCTGTTTTCTTTGTGCAAAACAGTGCGAAGAAAGAATCAGCATCGCGGATCAGTTCCTGCTGAAGGCTTTTTCGAGGATAATAGCTGCTTGTTGCTGAAATTCTTACGGCGGAGGAATCGAATTTGCGTGCGGTAATTACCGGCGGCGCCGGGTTCCTGGGCTCCCATCTCTGCGAACTGATGCTGGAAAAGGGCTGGGACGTACTTTGCCTGGACAACTTGGTGACCGGAAACCAATCGAATGTTGCGCACCTGATTCCGCACCCTCGTTTTCGTTTCGCCCATCAAGACGTTTCGCGTTACATCGAAGTGCAGGGCCCGGTGGAGGCCGTACTCCATTTTGCTTCTCCAGCGAGCCCTCCGGACTATCTGAAATTTCCCATACAAACGCTAAAGGTTGGCGCGCTGGGAACGCACAACACCCTCGGATTGGCGATGGCCAAGAAAGCAAAGTTTTTTCTTGCGTCCACTTCGGAATGTTACGGAGACCCTCAAGTCAGCCCGCAACCGGAAACCTACTGGGGTCACGTAAATCCCGTTGGCCCGCGCGGCGTGTACGACGAAGCCAAGCGCTATGCCGAAGCCATGACCATGGCTTACCACCGCTATCACGGCTTGAATACCCGCATCGTGCGGATATTTAATACCTACGGCCCGCGCATGCGTCTGAATGATGGCCGTGCTCTTCCAAATTTTCTATATCAAGCGCTCAGTGGGGAACCAATTACGGTATATGGCGACGGCAGGCAGACGCGGAGTTTTTGTTACGTCTCCGACTTGCTGGACGGCCTATACAAGCTTCTGGAGTCGGATGAGCACGAGCCCACAAACATAGGCAATCCTCAAGAAATCACAATCCTGGAATTTGCAGAACGTGTTCGCGCTCTAGTCGGCGCAGACGTTCCCATCAATTTTCACCCATTGCCGCAGGACGATCCCAAGCAGCGCTGTCCCGACATCACTAAGGCGCGCCGCGTCTTAGAGTGGGAACCAAAAGTGAAGCTCGAAGATGGATTGCGTTTAACCTACGAATATTTCCGCCGGCGGGTCGCGCAGACGAGCCATCCGGCTACATAAGCACGCGCCGCTTACTCCGAAGAGATTTGCCGGTTCAACAGGAAGCACCACCAATTCTCTAGCGGCCAAACGAGTAGTATTCGAAACCGAGACTCTTCATCTCCGCGGGGTTTAGAACGTTGCGCGCGTCAATCACCAGGGGCCGAGCCATCTCGTTGTGAACACGTTTCCAATCGAGGCATTTAAATTCGTCCCACTCCGTGGCGATGATGGTGGCGTCGGTGTCCCGGACTAGCTCATACGGATTTTTTGCGAAGGAAATTTCCGGAAGCAACTTGCGGGTTTTCTCCATGGCCTGCGGGTCGTAGGCACGCAGGTTCGCGCCTTCCGCCAGAAACCTTCTGGCGGCATCGATCGCCGGCGAGAAGCGGATATCATCCGTGTTCGGTTTAAACGCCAAACCGAGAAGGGCGATTTTCTTGCCTTTGAGCACCCAGAGCGCTTTTCGGGCTTTGGCGAGAAGCAGATCGATGCGCTGTTTGTTCACCTGCTCCGCCGCCTTCAGCAAAGTGAAATCGATGCCCACGCGTTCGGCCAGACGAATGAACGCTTGAACGTCTTTGGGTAAGCAAAAGCCGCCGAATCCAAGGCCCGCTTGCAGAAATTGCGGGCCAATCCGCGGATCCATTCCTACCGCAGCGGTGACCTCCTGAACGTCGGCGCCGAGTTGGTCGCACATGTCCGCGAGAGAATTCGCAAAAGAGATTTTAAGAGCAAGAAAGGAGTTGGAGGCGTGCTTGATTAGCTCAGCGCTATTGACGGTGGTGACCACAAAAACAGGAGGGGGAGAATCCGGACACCTACCATCGTGCGCGGGGCAATTGAACTTCTTGTCCAATATTGGCGCGTAAATTTCGCGAAGTTTTTTCGCGGCGGCTGGTTCGTCCACGCCGACGACGATGCGATCGGGATGAAGGAAATCGTTTACGGCAGTGCCTTCGCGGAGGAATTCCGGATTCGACGCGACCGTGAAATTCGTCCCGGATTTTCGGCTATAGACATCCAGGGCGCGCTTTAGTTCCTGGCCGGTTTGGGCCGGAACGGTACTTTTTTCGACCACTAGTTTTGGTCCGCCACCTTCGGTTGCGATCATGCGCGCAACGTTGTCGATAGCGCTTAGATCTGCGTCGCCGTTGTCCAGGGGAGGAGTTCCCACGCAGATGAACACGGCTTCGCTGGATCGCACGGCTTCACCAGCATTGCTGGTGAAATGCAGACGTCCTTCACTAATATTTCTGGCAACCAGAACGTCCAGGTGCGGCTCGTAAATCGGGAGCTTTCCGGCACGCAACGTCACGATCTTCGATTCGTCGTTGTCGGTGCAGGTGACCTGATGCCCGATTTCAGAAAAGCAAGCTCCCGTTACCAGCCCGACGTATCCACAACCAATCACAGAAATTCGCAAGATTCAGGGCTCCTAATCAGGAATTAAAATCGAGTTCAACAGGCGCTAAACAGCCTCGCTGCTATGCAGGTCCTCTCTTATTTCTTTCGAGGGGGCTACCGTTCACGCGGCGGCTAGTTCACTCTCCAGTCGCCATGCTGTTCGTGGGTCGGTTGTTCGTTTTCAGATGCCAGTGCTCGCTTCGAAAGAGCCTGTTAGAGACCTTCAGAATAAACCCAAGCGGACGCCACATGGTTTCGCGAACGACGGCAATCTTTTTAATATGTTTAGTGACACGCCACCGGCAGGTTGTTCCCGCCGGAAAAAACACGATATCACCCGCCCCGAATCGGTGTTCCTCGCCCCTTTCGTCGGTCATATATGCCTCACCGGAAAGGAAATGGACGGTTTCGTCCTTGCTGTAATGCCATTTGAAGGATCCAGGCGTGCAATCCCAAACAACAACGGTGGAGTTCCAGTCGCGGCTCGTCAGGAGTTTATTGACACGAGCTTGAGGCGCGCCGTCCAAGATCCATTCCTCGGGAATTGGATCGGGCTCAAGGCCCACTGTATCTGGGTTAATTCTTAAGATCGACTTACCCGCGTTTCTCATTGTTGAATTCCGATACATCGTTCGGAATGGGCCTAAAATGCCTTCGATTCAGCGCACCTACAAATTTATGCTTGTTGCAGTTTTGTCACCATCTCATTGCGACCTGAACCGACAGCTATTCTTTACGTGATCGAATGTAATCAGCGCACCTTCGACTATACTCTCTAACAAACTTGCAAACTTCAACCAAAGTACAGCAAACGTTTCCAAGAAAAGGATCGCGGGCGACGCGATAATTGCTCAGGAGTGTCCTGGATTACGAAACTGTTGAATCTTGGCGAGAGAAATTGTGAACGCCTGGGGTTTATGAGAACCTGACGTCCGTCGTGCGTAAGACGTCGCCAAAGAAGTACATCACATGCGGAATAGTTCCTGTTGAACATCTTTTCGGTGATAATGGCAACTTATTGACAATTCTTGAGGAGAAACTGATTTTGGATGCAGTAATTACCATGGCTCCGCCGCCCGACCTCTCTATTATCATCCCGGCCTATAACGAAGAATCCCGCCTTCCTCGCACGCTTACCCGGGTTCGCGATTATTTTGCGGGCAAAAATGTTTCCCCCGGTCGGCTCGAAATTCTAATCGTGGACGACGGATCAACCGACAACACTCTTCGCGTCGCCGAAGAGTGGGCGCGAGAAATGTCCTCTGTGCGCGTAATCTCAAACGGTGACAATCGCGGAAAGGGTTTCAGCGTGCGTCACGGAATATTGGAGGCACGCGGCCGTATCGCTCTCTTTACAGATGCCGATCTCTCTTCGCCGATCGAGGAGTCCGAAAAACTTTTCGCGGCGATCGAAGCAGGAAACGAAGTCGCCATAGGTTCCCGCGCCCTCGATCGTTCCCTGATCACGATGCATCAGTCGGGCCTGCGGGAAGTCGCAGGTATGATTTTTAATGGGTTCGTGCGCTTATCCACAGGTTTGGCTTTTCGAGACACCCAATGCGGATTCAAAGCATTCGTACGCGAGCCCTCGCAAATCGTCTTCGAGCAACAGCGCATCGAGCGCTTCGGATTCGACCCCGAGATACTTTTTCTCGCGAAACGTCACGGCCTGCGAACCGCCGAAGTTGCCGTGCGCTGGGCGCACGACCCTGCAACGAAGGTCAACATGATCCGCGACAGTCTGCTGATGTTCTTCGATCTCGCGCGCATTCGCTGGAATGGGCTTCTGGGCCGATATCCAAAAAGAAGCCAGCCAAAATAGCGCAATTTCGTCGAATGTCGTGTGTTTGCGCTTGATGTTTGTAACTCAGTTCCGGTTCGCTGGTAATTATCCCGACAGCCTCGTCGCAAAGCGATAGCCAGCTTTTTTCTTAAAACACCGCAACTTTATCGCAGACGAAGAGTTACTGTCTGTCTCAGCCTGGAAAGGGACGGGAGCAATCATCACGACAGCTCGCGATGTGAGGTAGTTTGCTCTTTAATCTACATTTGCCCTCTGATTTCTTGTGGCAAATGCCGAACTTGTTATAATGTCGGTACTCGGATCGTCCCTCCGCGTAACGCTGCCGCAAGTGTGAGCATCCAAAGTGCGTTCACAACGCTAGATAGTCTACTTGGTTGGAGGATTTCAAAATGGCGAGTTCGCGACCCGTGTACCAGGGATGGAGCGCAGTTTTGGCTTCCGTTTGTGCTCTCGTTCTGATGTCCAGCTGCTCGCATGCAGTACATTCCTCCGCCCCCACTCTGGTCTCCATCGCCGTAACGGCTTCGAATCTTTCTATCGCGAAAGGCACTACCGAACAGTTCACGGCAACTGGTACTTACGCGGATAATTCCACTCGAAACCTGACGGCCTCGGTAACCTGGAGTTCGCAGAGCACGGGCGTGGCAACAATCACTGCGGGAGGATTGGTTACTGCGGCGGGTGCAGGGACAAGCACGATACAAGCGATCTCAGGAGCTGTTGTAGGCTCTACCAGTTTGACGGTGACTCCCGCGACGTTGGTGTCGATTGCAGTGACGGCGGCAAGCCTTTCGATTGCGAAGGGCACTTTGGAACAATTCACAGCGACCGGGACGTTTTCCGATAACTCGACACAGAATCTGACGGGCTCGGTGACTTGGAGTTCGCAAACCATGGGTGTAGCAACAATTACCGCGGGGGGACTAGCGACTGGCGTGACTACTGGAACAAGCGTGATTCAAGCTGCTTCGGGGACGATCAAGGGCTCAGCGAATTTGACGGTGACGTCGGCTACATTGGTATCGATCGCGGTAACGGCTGCGAACCTTTCGATTGCGAAGGGGACGATGGAGCAGTTTACAGCGATCGGGACCTTTTCTGATACCTCGACACAAAATCTGACGAGTTCGGTGACGTGGAGTTCACAAACAACCGGTGTGGCAACGATTACCGCCGGCGGATTGGTTACCGCGGCCGGCACAGGGACAAGCAATATTAAGGCAGTCTCTGGAGCAGTCAATGGATCAACAAATCTAACAGTGACGCCAGCAGCATTGGTGTCGATTGCTGTAGCGGCACCGAGTCTTACGATCGCAAAGGGCACCTCTGAGCAGTTCACGGCGACAGGGACCTACACGGATAATTCCACGCAGGACCTGACGGCCTCGGTAACCTGGAGTTCACAGACCGCGAGCGTGGCGACAATTACCGCAGGTGGGTTGGTTACCGCAGCCGGTGCGGGGACCAGCAATATTAAGGCGACCTCGGGAGCGGTCAGCGGATCGGCAAATTTGACGGTGACAGCCGCGACGCTCTTGTCGATTGCCGTAACGGCACCGAGCCTTTCGATCGCAAAAGGAACTTCTGAGCAATTTACCGCGACGGGCACTTATTCGGACGGTTCCATGCCGAACCTGACCGGCTCGGTGACCTGGAGTTCGCAGAGCACGGGTGTGGCGACAATTACCACTGGCGGAATGGTTACCGCGGTGAGTACCGGAACGAGCAGTATCAAGGCGGTTTTAGGATCGGTGAACGGCTCGGCGACGCTGACGGTGGCGGCGGCGACGCTGGTTTCGATTGCGGTGACTCCGACCAACCCGAGCATCGGGACGACTGGAACGGAACAATTCACAGCTACGGGCACCTACACGGACAACAGCACGCGAAATCTGACCACGACCGTTACCTGGAGTTCCAGCAACACGGCGACGGCGACTATCAGCAATACATCGGGAACAAATGGGTTGGCCAGCGCAGTAGCGAACGGCACTACAACAATTCAGGCGACGTTGGGATCGGTGCAAGGCTCGACCCTGCTGACGGTGACCGCGGTTTCGCTCCAAGTAATCGTGGTGAGCCCTCAGAATCCGTCGATTGCTGACAATGGAGCGACGCAAGCGTTCACCGCTACCGGGCATTACAGCGACGGGACGACGCAAAATCTGACAGGCTCCGCAACATGGACATCATCGAATGGCAGCGTGGCGTCGGTAAATGCGTCGGGGCTAGCTACGAGCGCAACTCTGGGAAGCGGAGTAAATGCTGGTTTCACCTCTATTCAGGCCGCGATGGGATCGACGAAGGGCATCTCGATTCTGAGTGTGACAAATCACACGAGCAATAGCATTGGATTTGCCGGTGTATTTACGCAACACAATGATATTTCACGGACCGGCCAGAACTTGAACGAAAGCATTTTGACTCCGGCCAATGTAAATACTGCGACTTTTGGAAAGCTGTTTTCGCAGGCGGTGGATGGGTACATTTATGCGCAGCCGCTGTACGTGCCGAACGTAACGATCGCGGGAGGCACACATAATGTGATTTATGTGGCGACGGAAGGCGATAGCGTTTACGCGTTTGATGCCGACAGCAATACCGGAACAAATGGTGGATTGTTGTGGCATGCCAGCTTGATCGATACGGCTCATGGAGCGGCTCCGGGCGCAACAACCGTGAACATTCAGGCGGAACTTGGATCCGGGTGCACTGACTTGGTTCCACAGGTGGGCATCACAAGTACGCCGGTAATTGATCCGAGCAGCGGGACGATGTATGCGGAAGCGAAATCCAAGGAGAACGGAAATATTGTTCACCGGTTACATGCTATCGATATTACGACCGGCGCCGAAAGGTTACCGGGGCCGGCACAAATCACAGCAACAGTTCCGGGAACGGGGGACGGGGGGACCACGGTGACTCTGGACGGACTCCATCACTTGAATCGTCCCGGATTGCTCTTGTTGAATGGATCTATTTACGTGGCTTACGCCTCTCATTGTGACGACACGCCTTATCACGGTTGGCTCTTTGCCTACAATGCCAGAACGTTCACTCAAACCTCGCTCTTCCTCACAACTCCCAACGGGAGCGCGAACAGCACCCTGGGAGGATTCTGGATGTCTGGCGCTGGAGTCGCCGCCGACTCAAACGCGAACATTTTTATCGCCTCTGGAAATGGCCTCTTCGATACCACGAATGTTCCGGCGCAGGAATTGGGCGATACGATATTGAAGTTGTTTAATACGGGTAGTTCGACGTTGTCTCTGGTGGACTATTTCACTCCTTACGACCAGAGCAATCTCGACGAAGGCGATACTGATGTAGGATCTGGCGGTGTCCTCTTACTTCCGGACCAACTTACCGGCGGCGTGACTCATGAACTGGTCGAAGCGGGAAAAGAAGGGACAATTTATGTGATCAATCGTGATCAGATGACGGCCGGCAATTTGCATTATTGTCAGACGGGGTGCAACAGCCGGGATCCGCAGATTACACAAGAGATACAGAAGGAAATTAACGGGCTATGGAGCGCGCCTGCTTACTTCAACGGCACAGTTTATTTCTGCGGGCAGCAGGATACGATTAAAGCGTTCCCATTGAGTAATGGTTTATTGTCGACTTCACCGAGCCAAACCTCCGATCGTGAATTTCCGTTTCCGGGATGCACTCCGGTAGTTTCGGCGAACGGAAATACGAATGGAATCATATGGGCGGTGGACGCTTCTACCTATGGCAACGCAGGGGCGTCACTCGGTCCTGCAGTGCTGTATGCTTACCAAGCGGGAACGCTTGGTACCCCATTATGGACGAGCAGTGAAACAGGGAACGACACCGCGGGGAACGCTGTGAAGTTCGCGGTCCCGACCATCGCAAACGGTAAAGTGTATTTGGGGACGCAAACGGAACTGGATGTTTACGGAACGCATTAGTTGCGACAGCAGTTTAGAAATACATTGTTGCACAATCATTCCCACAATTCTTTTCGCGAGTAACCAGGGCCGCAACGGAGTAGATAGCACCTCATGTTAGACTTGCGGTGCTGCAGACTTCAGTCTTTTTTGGCCGGGTGGATTTCCCGCTCGCGCGAAGATGGATTCTAATGGCACCGCAGACTTTTCCTCCACCTAAAACTTTGTTCACACCTGAGTTTGTCCAGGATCCTTATCCGACATATCGGAAATTACTGGAAGAAGGTCCGTTGCACTACGTGGAAGTGAGCGGCGGCATGTGGGCGGTGTGGGCAGTATTCGGCTATGCGGAATGCTTGGCTGCAACGCGCGATGCAAGACTCTCGGTAAAGCGCACGGGAAGGCTTTTGTTGACGCTGCCTCAAGAACAACAGGCAGAATTTCAGGAACTGGTGCGGATGATGGGTATGTGGATGATCTTCATGGATGCGCCAGAGCACACACGCTTACGGAAGCTGATGAACCAAGGGTTTTCACCGGGGGTGGTGGAGGCGCTTCGCCCGCAAATTGAACGCGTGGTGGATGGGATGTTGGAGAAACTCGCTTGCGGAAGCGAGGCTGATCTGATGAAAGCGGTTGCGAACCCGATGCCGGTACAAGTGATTGCGCGAATGTTGGGAGTGCCCGAAGCGATGTATGCGCATTTCATGGAATGGTCAGAAGCGATCGCGAATTTCATGGGGAATCCTGACCGAACTGCAAACCATGCGCGTGTAGCGCAGGAAGCTGTGTTGGCCCTAACTGAGTTCTTCAAACAAGCAGTGGCCGAGCGACGGCGGAATAAAGGCGACGACCTGATTAGCTTGCTGATTAATATCGAAGCCGACGGAGAATCGCTAACCGAAGAAGAACTGTACGCGCAATGCTTAATGCTCCTTTTCGCCGGGCACGAGACGACACGGAATCTGGTGGGAAACGGAATGTGGGCGCTGCTGCAGAAACCGGAGGAGATGCGGGAACTGCGCGAGAATCCGGAAATAATCCGCACGTCGGTGGAAGAGCTCCTGCGTTTCGAAAGCCCAATTCAATACACGGCGCGGATCGTGAAGGACGAAATAGAGATTTGCGGTACGCGATTGCGGCGAGGACAAACGATTCTGTGCATGCTGGGAGCGGCGAATCGAGACGCGCGCCAGTTCAAAGATCCAGACCGGCTTAACCTAAGGCGAGTGAACAATCAGCATCTGGCGTTCGGCGCGGGGGCGCATTTCTGCATCGGAAATCAGCTGGCGCGCTTGGAAGGACAAGCAGCAATCTTGCGGATGGTGCAGCGGTTTCCGGAAATGCGGCTGGCGAAAGAACGACCGGAGTGGGCTCCGAATTTCGGATTTAGGGGATTGAAGACACTTCCGGTTGTTTTGTGAACTCGCTGGTCGACCGAGTACCGATTGCTCAGCTAATCTTTGCGAGAGCTGAAACATCGTTCGAGCCAGCTGTAGTTTCCGTATTACTCATGCACCCGGGGCGCTGGGCCCGCGCGGTTTGTCTGACCTTTCCATCCACAAAAACACGGGCAAGAGAAGGAGTAACGCGAGGAGGAAAAAAACAAATCCTCCCTGCCTGTGAAGTCTTCCGGTCAAAAAGCCAGGATCCACGTAGACACTCAGTAATGTCAACGTTGTTATCCGGATGCCATTTTTGACGACGGATAAAAGCAATCCTAAGATTACAAACACCAACTTTTTCCAGAACGTACGCAAATATAAATGAGCTGCTAAGAGGCATGTGATGAAAAGCGCAATGCTTGAACGAATGCTGCTGCATTCCTTGGCAACCTCAATAGTGACGCCCGGTACGGACAGCAGGAATCCGTGCCGAGAGACCGGAGTGCCGACCACCTGGAAAATGAGATATGAAATTTCGGTGGAACCCGCCTGTAAAGCATAAATGGCCCGATCTAAAATTACATCCGGGAGCGGAACCATCAACAAAAGAAATAGGAGCGGAAAAGCTGCCGCGCGTAAGGCGACGAAACCATAACACAGCAGAAATCCTGCTATCCAGACGAGAACCACGCACAGGGTTTCCAGGGAAAGCTGCCAGTTTCCCTCACGTGGAAATGACCTTCGATTCACCAGCCAGTAGAGAAATATACCCAGCAACCCCAACCCGGCTCCGAAAGCAATGCACGTGCGAGTAATGGAAAATATTCTATGTCTTTCGACAAAGAGCAGAACTAGGGAGATGATTGGAATCAGAACGATATGCGAACTGGAATCGCTGCTTGCAAGCGAATAGCGAATAACCGCGCCGAGTGTCCTGTAAAAGGCGAGGCTAGAAATTACGAGGAACGCGACAAACAAGCCGTGTTTTCTGGAATTTCCGACGAGCGCGCGTGTCACTGTAGTGGACATCACCATCAGGCACCTAAGAGAGTTATTCTATCCGGTCTCTGTCCCTGTTGAGCGAGCTTAGAAACAGATGTTGTCACAAGATAAATCTGTGGAGGCCTGTAACTATGGATCAGTCGAATTCTTCTGTTCGAAATATTTCCGACACAGCGCGCTGGGTTGCTTATTTCCGCGCGCGTGAAACGCAACGGCCGGACGCGTTATTTCGCGACCCGTTTGCCGAGCGCCTGGCCGGCGAGCGCGGTTTTGAAATTGCCAACACTTTGCCGCAGGGCAACAAACACGAATGGGCCTGGGTGGCGCGCACGTATTTGTTCGATGAGTTTCTCTCCCGTGAAATTCAGGAAGGGTCAGATCTGATCGTAAACCTCGCGGCAGGTCTCGACTCCCGGCCGTACCGCATGGACCTCACTTCCACGCTTCAGTGGGTGGAAGTAGACTTGCCGGAAATCGTCTCCTACAAAGAAGAAGTCCTCGGCAACGAGAAGCCGAAATGCCGGCTCGAAAGGGTCAGTTTAGATTTGTCAGATGCGGCCGGACGCCGCGAGCTATTCGCGGAACTCGACCGCCGAGCGACGAACATCACTGTCGTGACGGAGGGCTTGCTCATTTATTTTTCCGCCGAGGAGGTTGCATCGTTGGCTGGGGATCTTGCCGTGGGTGAGCACTTTCGGAACTGGATCATCGATCTTGCGTCACCAGGGCAGCTCAAATTGATGCAGCGTTCGACGGGTAAACAACTCAGCGAAGCGAATGCCGCTTTTAAGTTTGGACCGCCCGAAGGCGCGAATTTCTTCGTGCCTTATGGGTGGAAGCCGACCAACATTCAGGGTTTTTTGAAAACCGCAGCGCGATTAGGTCGGGCACCACAAGAGTTGCTTTCGTTATTGCCAGAACCAAAGGGACCGCTGGTGAACTATCCGTGGACGGGTGTTTGCCTGCTCAAGAGGGGCTAAGTAGCTGATGCCTCGATAAATATCCACTGGTTTGCCATCGAGCAGGCAAAGAAATTCTCATTCTCCTTGGATTTTAGCTCGGGGGCATACCTTTTGGAGAGCAGCTTCCCCTGTAAGTCCTTTAGTTGCAATGAAACATCTGATTCAGATACTATCGAGTGATCGCTTGATTATGGCCGGATAATTGCCGAAAGATATAGCCTAAATGTCCCATAACTCTGGTCAAAATGTATCCCGCTGTGCTCTTTTGGCGCTGGTTGCCGCCACCTTCCTGTTGGTAGGACTTTTCCCTGGTTCCGCGTGGGCGCAAGTCAGCGTAACGACGGAACGCAACGATCTGTCGCGGACCGGTGCAAATCTTAACGAGACCACGCTAAACACATCGAACGTGAATGTGAATCAGTTTGGGAAGCTTTACAGCTACGCCATCGACGGGTCGATCTACGCCCAGCCGCTGTATGTTCCGAATGTACTGATACCGAGCCAGGGAACACACAATGTGGTGTACGTCGCTACGATGAACGACGTGATTTACGCACTGGATGCGGACAGCAACGCCGTGAACGGCGGCGTGTTATGGAAAGTGGATTTGCGAAATCCAGCAGCAGGCGTGACAGCTATTCCGATCACCAATATCGTCGGTTCTAACGGCCTGAACATCGTAGGCACGGTGGGAGTCGAAAGCACCCCCGTGATTGATTTGAGTTCGAACACGATTTATTTGGTTGCGAGAACCATGGAGGTTTCTGGATCGACGACGAACTATGTTGCCCGGTTACACGCCCTGGACATAACAACGGGAAGCGAGAAATTTGGTGGGCCCGTAGTGATACAGGGTTCCGTACCTGGAACGGGGCAAGGCAGCTCCGGAGGCACGCTAACACTTAGCACATTTTTTCAGAACCAAAGATCAAGTCTCGCACTGGTGAACGGCCTGGTTGTGTTCTCCTTCGCTTCGCACGAAGATCAATATGATTGGCACGGATGGGTTTTGTCGTACAACGCTACTACTCTTCAACAAACCAGCATTTATTGCTCGACCCCGAACGGACAAAATGGCGGGATGTGGATGTCCGGCCGCGCGCCGGCGGTTGACTCGAGCGGAAACCTTTATTACGCGACCGGCAATGGCGACTGGGACGGCGTGTCTAGCTTCGGAGATAGCATCGTCAAGTTGAGCACGGCGGGCGGGGTTTTGACGCAAGCAGATTACTTCACTCCTGATAATTATGCGACGCTCCAAGCCGACGATCTAGATTTGGGTTCTTCGGGTCCTCTTCTGATTCCAGGTACGAGTTTTCTGATTACGGCCGGAAAAACATCCGAGTTTTTCTTGTTGCAAAGTACGAATCTCGGGCACGAGGCCAGCGGGAACAGCACCGCTCTGCAAGATTTTTCTCGATCTGGACCGATCAAAGGCGGCCCCGTTTTCTGGAATAGAACAAGCGGAGCGGGACCTACACTTTACATTTGGCCTGCCGAACCCAATGCTCTTCAAGCGTTGCAATTTACAAATTCCAAGTTTAATACGACCCCGCTTTCGGTGAGCACGATCCTGAACCCAACTGGGTACACAGACGGAACGTTGAGCCTGTCGGCCAACGGCAGCAAGGCCGGAACGGGCATCGTGTGGGCTTCCACCGGGATTGCAGATGGAACTCACGGTACTGTCGCGGGAGTGTTCCGCGCGTTCGATGCTAACAACTTGACGACCGAACTATGGGACTCTCAAATGAACGATGCGAGAGACGACATAGGTTTGTGGGCAAAGTTCAGTCCTGCGACGGTCGCCAACGGAAAGGTTTATCTAGCTTCCTTTTCTAATTTGCTGAACGTATTTGGTCTGGAATCTTTCGGATTGTCCGCAACGCCACAAACCCAGACAGTGGCCGCGGGGAGCAACACGACGTTTACGGTTTCCACCTCGGCTTTTAACAATTTTAGCGGAAATATAAGCCTGAGCGTCACTGGACTTCCTGCCGGCGTTACAGCATCTTTCAGTCCGCCTTCGGTTGCGGCCGGCTCTAGTTCGACACTTACGATATCTGCAGCGACAAACACTCTGAACGGCGATTACACCTTAGATATCGTGGGCACGAGCGGTTCGCTGACAAACACTATTGCTGTAACCGTGAATGTAACGGGTGGGGCTTCCTTCGCATTGTCAGCCACTCCCAACTCCCAGACGGTGAGTCCGGGTGGAAATACACCTTATGTCGTCAACCTGACGGTCGTTAGTGGATTTACAGCCGCAGTCAACTTGACCGTGAGCGGCTTGCCTGCCAACGCTACTGGAAGTTTTAACCCAACTTCCCTAAGCGCGGGAGGAAGTTCAACGCTTACAATCACCACAGCGAGCAATACACCCACAGGTAATTTCACATTCACCATTACCGGCACCAGCGGTTCACTCACTAATACGACTACGGCGATCCTGGACGTTGCATCTGCGACCGGATCAGGAAGTGTGATTAGTATCGACTTTGTGGCACAGGACGTGGCTATGGCCTCCACCGAAGTTGCTGGAGTGGTGGCCGAACCGAATTGGAACGATGCGAGCGGCGCCGCCAGCACTGCTCCGATTGCTCTTGTCAACGCAGGGGGCGCGGCGACGACGGCGACCGTGGCTTGGAGTTCGAACAACGTTTGGGAAACGCCGATCACCGATCAGCCCGGTAACGCGCGGATGATGAAGGGCTATCTGGATACCGGCAGCACTAGCACTACGACGGTGACTGTTGCCGGATTACCCTCCAGTTCGGGTGGCTATCAAGTGTATGTCTATGCGGACGGAGACAACGGTAGCGCCACTCGGACCGGAATTTACACGATCAGCGGAGCTGGAATAACGACGACCACAATCGATTTGACTGATGCAGCGAATACAAATTTCAACGGAACGTTCACACTAGCAAACAATTCGGTGGGCAATTACGTTGTGTTTACGATTAACGCCGCGGGTTTCACTATTTCGGCCACAGGTGGCGCGGCGAGTGACGGGTTCCCGCGAGCACCGATCAACGGCATTCAAATCGTGCCGTTGACACCGACTCCTGCGTTCACAGTTTCGGCTGCGCCAAGCTCGCAGACGGTGAGTCCTGGCGGCGGCACTTCCTATTCCGTGAGTACCAGCGCTGTGAATGGTTTCACCGGCTCGATAGGTTTGAGCGTGAGCGGACTCCCAGCCAATGCAACTGGGACCTTCAGCCCGACTCCAGTCAACGTCGGAAGCGGTTCAACACTGACAATTACTACGGCAAGCAACACGCCGCCGGGCAGCTACTCGTTGACGATCACTGGAACGAGCGGTTCGCTTACGAGCACTACGAACGTTACTCTTAACGTTACTGGACCGGCATCGTTCACGCTGTTGGCTACTCCGAGTTCACAAACTGTGAATCCCGGCGGAGGCACTTCCTATTCCGTGAGCACCAGCGCCGTTAACGGCTTTACCGGCACTATCAGCCTGAGCGTAAGCGGCCTACCTGCTAACGCAACGGGAACATTTAATCCGACATCGGTTAGCGTGGGTGGTAGCGCGACGCTGACAATTACGACGGCGAGCAGCACACCGACGGGCAGTTCGACTTTGACAATCAAAGGCGCCGGCAGTTCACTAACGAACACGACCACCGCTACCCTTATCGTGATGTCTTCCAGCGGTGGTTCTGGCAACGCCATCGGCATCGACTTCGTCGGCGAGGACGTTGCTATGGCCACCACTGAAGTCGCTGGGGTCATACCGGAACCCAATTGGAATGATGCCAGCGGTGTGAGCAGCTCTTCGCCGCTTTCCCTGATAGATGATACCGGCGCTGCGACATCCGCGACCGTGACATGGAGTTCGAACGACATTTGGGATACGCCCATTACGGATCAGCCCGGCAACGCGCGGATGATGAAGGGATACCTGGATACCGCGAGCAATTCCACGACGACAGTGACAGTTGCCGGCTTGCCAACCAGCGCAGGCGGTTACCAAGTATATGTGTATGCGGACGGAGATAACGGCAGCGCTACAAGGACGGGAATTTACACGATCAGCGGCGCGGGTATTACCACCACCTCCATTGACTTGACTGATGCGGCGAACACGAATTTCAGCGGGACGTTCACACAGGCGAACAACTCGACAGGCAATTACGTTGTATTCACCATCAACGCCGCGGGCTTCACTCTTTCGGCCACTGGTGGCGCGGCGAGTGACGGATTCCCGCGAGCCCCGATTAACGGAATTCAAATTGTTCCGATAAACCCGACGCCAAACTTCACGCTGTCAACTACGCCTAATAGTCAAACGTTGAATCCGGGCGGACAAACTACTTACACGGTGAATACCAGCGCGACCAACGGCTTCACCGGCTCGATCACACTAGGTGTGAGCGGGCTGCCAGCCAACACTACAGGGACATTCAGCCCGACTTCCGTTACTGCGGGGAGCGGTTCAACACTGACAATCACCACGGCGAGCAACACTCCTACTGGTAGCTCGACGTTAACCATCACCGGGACGAGCGGTTCCCTGACCCATACGACTGCAGCTACGCTCAACGTAACAGCGATCAGCGGCTCAGGCAATCCGATCAGTATCGATTTCGTGGGCGAGGACGTCGCTATGGCGTCCACAGAGGTCGCCGGTGTTGTGGTGGAACCCAACTGGAATGATGCGACCGGTGTTAGCAGTAGCTCTCCGCTTGTTCTGCTCGACAGCACCGGCGCTGCCACGACCGCCACGGTGACCTGGAATTCTGCTGATATTTGGGAGACGCCGATAACCGATCAGCCGGGGAACGCGCGGATGATGAAGGGGTATCTGGATACCGGCAGCAGCACGACGACGACGGTTACAGTAGCTGGGCTGCCGACTCATGCGGCGGGCTACAAAGTATACGTCTATGCGGACGGCGACAATGGTAGCGCCAATCGCACGGGAATTTACTCGATTAGCGGCACCGGTATCACGACCACAGCCGTCAACTTAATTGACGCGGCGAACACGAATTTCAGCGGGACGTTCACGCAGGCCAACAGTTCAGCGGGCAATTACGTTGTATTTACTATCAACGCGACGGGCTTTACCCTTTCGGCGACTGGTGGCACCGCGAGTGATGGATTCCCTCGAGCTCCAGTCAACGGCATTCAAATCGTTCCACAGTAGGTTGCGTTCCTTGCGAGGCAGGTTTTCGCGTCCTTGCCATCCTAAATATGAAAGTAAGCTTGCATATTACTTCTGAACACTGCTTGGCCAGAAATTTCTTCGTGACCTGCCTACTTGTCTTTGCTTTGGCTCATGTATCGGCAGCTCAAGATGTCACTTCTAGAATTTCCGATTATATGAATGCTCAAGTTGAAGTGAATCACTTTAGCGGTTCAATACTTGTCGCCCAACAGGGAAAGGTAGTGTTCAAGCAGCGATATGGCTCAGCGACGACCGGCTCCTCTAACGCTCAAATCGAGATTGACGGGCGATACCGAGTGGGAGCCATTGCTAAGCAATTCATTGCAGCGGCAATTTTGCAACTTCAAGAGAAAGGTAAATTGCAGTTGCAGGATTCGGTCTGCAAGTACATCGCGAGGTGTCCGGACGGTTGGCAGGAAATTAAGATTTTAAATCTGTTAGTGCAGTCGGATGGAATTCCCGAAATAAGCCCGCGCATAAGTGCGGAAACCATAAAGTCGACAAACTCGACTTCTGGACTATTGGCTTATCTCGCGGATCGGCCGCTGGAGTTCAAGCCGGGCCAGAAATTCAAATATGGAAATTCGGGCTATGCGGTTTTGGGAGCCGTGGTTGAAAAAGTGTCTGGCGAACCATATCTGGAATATTTGAATAAGCACATTTTCGTCCCTTTGAGAATGCGCGCGACGGGATATGACGACGCTGGGAAAATAGCGCCCATGGATCTGGGAAAATCCAGATCGATAACACCAAGCGATCTCGAATCGACGATTCCCTACAGTTGGGGCAGGCTGTACTCCACAGTCGACGATCTTTACCAGTGGAATCGCGCGCTGAGCAGTGGAGCATTGCTCTCGAAGGATTCTGTAGATGCGATGTTTACACCGTATATCGATGGCTATGGTTTTGGTTGGGTGGTTTCGATGGAGTTCGAACGAGTATTGGATACTACTGCCGGCGGCATTTATCTTTTTGAGTCTGCTATTCGACGTTACGCGCCCGACGATGTCTGCGTAGTGGTGCTTAGCGGCTCAGTCGATTCCGATGCGGGGCGAACCACCAGAGACCTGGCGGCGATCCTCTTCAAAAAGCATTATGAATTACCTGCTGAGCATCACACAGTTAGCGTGAGTCCGGCGACTTTGAATTCCTACATCGGGCGATACGAACTAAGTACGGGATTAGTTTTGGTAGTTAGCAAGGACGAGAACGGCTTAAGGATTCAAGGGTCTGACCAACCGACAATTGAGATCTTTCCTGAATCGGAAACGCGATTTTTCGTTAAAGGATCCGACGCAATGATTACTTTCGTTACGGGACCACAGGAAAGCGCGACGCAGCTGGTGTTACAGCAAGGAGGGCGCGACATTTCGGCGCCGAGAACAAACTGAGGCTGCCGCTTCCTTTCAGCTGAGTAACTCTGCCACCCTATGGCCTATGTCCAAAGCGATCGGTTTCGAGGGAAAACCATTTCCTTCAACGCCTTCTAATCTTCAGATAACTATATGAATATTAAATGCTTACCTGCACAGCATTCAGGCAACTAGATTGCATTTAAGTTCCTGAGACCATGCCCCTGAGGCAACAGGTTTGCATACAGTAACTAGACATAACGGCGATTTCAGGCCAGTATCGAAGATGGTCCTTTTGGAGAACTGAAGGGCTTTCACAATCAATCGAAGACGTTTCATCTCAATGCCCATGATAGAAACCGCAATTATTGGCGCAGGTCCATATGGGCTTTCCATCGCTGCACATTTTCGCCGCCGCGGCATCCCGTTTCGGATATTTGGAAAGCCCATGGATAGCTGGGTGGCGCACATGCCGAAAGGCATGATGCTCAAATCGGATGGGTTCGCTTCGAACATCTACGATCCTGAAAACGAACTCACTTTAAAGCAGTTTTGTGCGGAGCGCGGGGTTGAGTATGCCGACATGGGGACTCCTGTGCGCCTGGAGACTTTTGGCGATTACGGAATAGCGTTTCGCGATCGCATGGTTCCCGAACTTGAAGATAAATTAGTTGTCGATATCAAGCGCGTGGCGGATGGATTTCTTTTACGATTGGACGATGGCGAAGAAGTGAAGTCCAGGCGCGTGGTACTCGCGGTGGGGATCACACATTTCGAATATGTTGCTGATACCTTGGCTCATCTTCCTGCCGAGTTGGTATCGCACAGCTACCGGCATCATGATCTTTCACAATTCAACGGGCGCAGCGTGGTGGTAGTGGGCGCGGGCTCTTCGGCCATTGATCTGGCAGGACTGTTACGCGATGCCGGTGCGGATGTCCAACTCGTGGCTCGTGCCACGTCGCTGAGATTTCATACCGGGCCGAAGCAAGGTAAGCCTCGTTCTTGGTGGCAGAAAATACGGCATCCGGATTCAGGGCTTGGACCCGGGCTGCGGTCGCGCTTCTTTGCTAATGGTGCTGCCTTATTTCATTATTTGCCCGAGAGTGTGCGCATCCATTTAGTTCGAACCACGCTCGGGCCTTCGGCGGGATGGTTCGTGAAGGACAAAGTGATGGGACGCGTGCCCTTGGTACTTGGGCACTCAGTGGAACGCGCCGAGGTCGACAACGGAAGGATACGGTTGCATCTGCGAGGCCTGGATGGTTCCTCGCGCGAAGTCCTGACCGAACACGTTATCGCAGCAACCGGATACAAAGTGAATGTGGAACGGCTGGCATTCCTCGACTCAGGAATTCGCTCCAAGCTTAAGTGTGTGAACGGTGCGCCAATATTGACGTCCAATTTCGAATCGTCGATTCCGGGTCTTTATTTCGTGGGAATTGCTGCAGCTAACAGTTTCGGGCCCGTGATGCGCTTTGCATTCGGCGCTGGTTTCGCTGCGAAACGACTGACGCAAACCGTGTTGAGATCACTCGCGCGGAATCCGACGCCCGTTCGATCTTCCGGCGTCGCGACCATCACGGAATGAAAGCATGAAGCGAGAGACCATCGCACTTCACGTTGGCTACGACGGCGATCCCACGACGAAAGCGGTTGCCGTGCCAATCTATCAGACCGTCGCGTTTGAATTTGACGACGCGGCTCATGGCGCGGCGCTCTTCAACCTGGAAGTTCAAGGGAACATTTACACTCGCATCGGCAATCCCACTAACACAGTGCTGGAAAAGCGAGTGGCTGCGCTGGAAGGCGGTGTGGAAGCTCTAAGCGTTAGCTCGGGAATGGCGGCTATTCACTACTCGCTTATCAACATAGCCGAAATGGGCCACAACATTGTTTCGACGCCACAGCTTTACGGAGCGACCTACACGCTGCTGGCGCACATTTTGCCGAAACAAGGAATCGCGGGAAGGTTTGCGGAAACCGACCATCCCGACGCTGTTGAAAAACTAATCGACGAAAATACACGAGCGGTTTTCTGCGAAAGCGTGGGCAATCCGGCTGGCAACGTAGCCGATATCGAAGGGCTAGCGCGCGTGGCGCACAAATACGGCGTCCCGTTGATCGTTGACAACACGGTGGCCACGCCTATTTTGCTCAGGCCGATTGAGCATGGAGCGGACGTGGTGCTGCACTCCATGACGAAATTCATGGGCGGCCACGGGACCACACTTGGCGGAATGATTGTCGATAGCGGGAAATTTCCGTGGCGCGATCATCCGAAACGCTACTACATGTTGAATGTGCCCGAAATCGCCTATCACGGTGTGGTTTACACTGAGCATTACGGAGCCGCGGCCTATGTGGCTCGCTGCCGCACCGTCGCGCAACGCAACACAGGATCTACACTTTCACCCTTCAACGGTTTTTTGTTGCTGCAAGGGATCGAAACCATGGCATTGCGCGTTGAGCGGCACGTGGAGAACGCTCGAAAGGTGGCCGAATTTCTGCGCAATCATAGCCGCGTTGCTTGGGTGAATTACGCGGGATTTCCGGACAGTCCGCTCTATCCAATGGCCCATAGATATTTGGGCTCAAAGTTCTGTTCTCTGCTCACTTTCGGCGTGAAAGGCGGATTCGAGCGGGGCGTAAAATGTTTCGATGCGCTGCGTTTGTTCAAACGCATGGTGAACATGGGCGACGCGAAATCGCTGGCGTGTCATCCTGCATCCACCACGCATCGTCAACTAACGCCGGAAGAACAATTGAAGGCAGGCGTAACGCCGGAAATGCTCCGCTTGAGCGTTGGCATCGAACACATCGACGACATTATTGCGGACCTGGCACAAGCGCTCGACAAAGCGACTTAGTAGGCCTGACCAAATTGTCGAGTTCGCGTGACTTCGGAGTTAGGAAATGGCAATCGTAATCGACGGGGGGCGCGTTCCGAATCTTCTCGCGCTCAAAAGCCGTCCGCTCTCCCAGCGATCTGCGGACAATCGAGAGGCGCAAGCAGGTCGGATCCGGATTGCTCTGATTAACAACATGCCGGACGCCGCGCTGGAAGACACGGAAGTCCAATTCTACGAAGTTCTCGACGCCGCGGCCGGCGACATCCCAATATCACTTAAACTTTTCTCCCTGCCCGATCTTCCGCGTGGCGAGGCTGGGCAGCGCCGTCTGAACAGTTTCTATTTTGACATCAGCCAGCTATTGAATAGCCGGTTTGATGGCGTGATCATGACCGGAACCGAGCCGCGACAACCGAATCTGCGGGATGAACCTTACTGGCCTGTTTTGACCAATGTGTTGGATTGGGCGGAAACGAATACGACTTCCACGGTCCTGTCGTGTCTAGCGGCTCACGCCGGCGTTCTTTATAGCGATGGTATTCCGCGCCACCCCGTCCGCGACAAACAGTTTGGCGTGTTCGAGTACAAGAAAGTCCGCGACCACCTGCTAACAAAAGGCGTGGGAGACAAGATGCAAATTCCCCACTCTCGTTGGAACGAAGTTCGGGTAGATGCACTGAGTTCCTGCGGTTATGAAGTTCTCATGCAATCGGCGCAAGCGGGCGTCGATTTGTTTGTGAAAAAGAAAAAGGACAGTTTGTTCGTGCACTTTCAGGGACACCCGGAGTATGGGACCCGAACGCTGTTGAAAGAATACCGCCGAGACATAAAGAGGTTTTTAAGGAAAGAGAGAGAAACTTATCCGAACATGCCCCACGGATACTTCAATGCAGCCGCCACTAAACTTCTTTCTGATTTTCGAGACAAGGTCACGGCGAATCCGCGCGAGGAATTTGTGACAGAATTTCCCGAGGCCGCCGTTGCCGGTGGGCTGCAAGAAACTTGGCAGGTGTCGGCAGCAGCCGTGTACCGAAAATGGCTGCAGTATCTGGTTTCCGGGAAAGCTGAATCTGCCTCGCTCTCGTCCATGACTCCGGCCGTACGCGGATAGAAGGCCTTGCACCGTTCCGTTTTTGGCCCGCTCACCAACACTGAACCCCGCTCGACAGCAGGTTGCGACCAACTGGTATGATATCGACTCATGACTGATATGCAGGCATCCGAGCTGTTGAAATCCCTACCGGAAAATATCAGCGATGTCATTAAGCCATGGGCCGAGCGCTCGCCTGAACAGCTGGCGGTGATCGAAACGTCCGGGTCGCTGACCTATCGTCAACTGCAGATAGTCGTCGACGAAACGCAAGCGTGGTTACGCAACTTGGGTGTGCGCCCTGGCGACCGAGTTCTGCTGGTGTGCGAGAACTGCCGTGCGTTCGTTGCGATCTTGCTGGCACTAACGGGGATGGATGCGTGGCCGGTGCTCGCCAATGCTCGTCTCTCGGCTCGCGAAATCGACGATATTCGAGATCACTGCGGGGCTCGCCGTGTGATTTATATGGCCAGCGTTCCGCCGCACGCTGCACAACACGCGAAACGGCATGGCGCGGTCATTGAAGAACGACCAGGGCTGGGTTCGATCGGTGTGGGTCAGCTAAACGGAGAAGTTGAACCCGAGCCAGTCGCCAAGAACAGCGATGACCGCGTGGCGGCGCTGATTTATACCTCAGGCACTACCGGGCTCCCAAAAGGTGTCGTACTGACGCATCGGAATTTGCTGTTTATCGCGGCGGTCTCGGCTCAGATACGTTCGCTTACTCCAGATGACCGCCTCTATGGTGTTCTGCCAATGTCCCATGCCGTGGGACTTTCGGTGGTTTTGCTGGGAACGCTGCTCAGTGGGGCCACACTTTATTTGGCACCGCGATTCGATCCGGTTGCGGCACTAACGGCGTTGGAGCGAGACCGGCTTACCATCGTGTTGGGCGTACCCGCGATGTTTGCTCTGCTGGTCGACTACACAAAAGCAAAGAAATTGTCAGGCCCTTTAAAATTTCCCGCGCTGAGGATTCTTTCTTCTTCCGGCGCGCCCCTGCAACCGGCGGTGAAATCAGCAGTGGAGAGTCTGTTCGGGGTGACGCTGCACAACGGATACGGGGTGACGGAATGTTCGCCCACCATCGCGCAGGCCCGCGTGGATGAGCCTCGCAGCGATCTGTCAGTGGGACGCGTGCTTCCTGGAGTTGAGATCAAGCTGGTGGATTCGGGCGGACAGAACGTGGGAGATGGAGAGGTAGGCGAACTATGGGTGCGCGGGCCCAACGTGGCGAAAGGTTACTATCGCGCGCCCGAAGAAACCGCCGCTGCCATCAATCCCGAGGGATGGTTCAATACTCACGATCTCGCTCAATTGAAAGACGGACATCTTTTCATCGTTGGACGAACGAAGGAGTTAATCGTTCGATTTGGAATGAATGTTTACCCGGCGGAAGTCGAGGCAGTCTTGAACACCCATCCTGCGGTGGTTAATTCCGCAGTGATCGGGCGAGCCGTGCAAGGGGCCGAAGGAGGTGAGGACATCATCGCCTTCGTCCAACTGTCCACCCGCGCGTCCGTGTCAGACACGGAGTTAGCTGAACACGCCGCAAAAAACCTCGCTCCATATAAAAGGCCTTCGCAGATTTTGGTGGTCCGCGAATTACCCCTAACTCCCACTGGAAAAGTTCGGAAGGAAGACCTTAGCAAGATGGCAGCATCACCCACTCCCGATTCAGGTGCGCGATAAGATTTCTCGATAACCGCTGACACTCGAATTTTTCTTGCGGAACCTCTATAGCGGAACTTCGATCAATGAAGGTCCACGGCTTTCAAATCCTTCCTTTAGAGCTTTTGCGAATGTGTCCAGGGTGGTGACACGCGCCGCGTGTACCCCCATTCCTTTGGCCAGATGTACCCAGTCAAGAGTGGGGCGGCCGATGTCGAACAAGGCTGCTGCGCGAGGGCCAGGGGTACCGACCCCGACGCTAGAAAATTCTCTTTGCAGCACAGCGTAACTTCGATTCGCAAAAACCACGGTCACCACGTGCAGACCTTCTCGCGCCATGCTCCATAGCCCTTGCACGGTGTACATTCCACTTCCATCTGCGGTGAGACACACCACCGGCCGATCGGGACAGGCCACCGCCGCGCCCACAGCCAGTGGCAGAGCGATGCCGATCGAGCCGCCTGGATTGCCGAGCCAATCATGAGGAGGAGCTCCGGCTGTTGCAGCCATCATGCCACGGCCCGAAGTCATGGCTTCGTCAACCACAATTGCGTTTTCCGGAAGAAGCGCTCCCACTGCGGCCGCGAGGCCTTGCAGAGTGATCTCGCCGCTTGGCAGTGGCCGCTCGGCTCGATCCGTTATCAGCGTTTTCTCGTTGTGGAGCGACAAAGCCGTCGCCAACGCCTCGAGCGCGCCTTCGTAATCTTCTCCGGGCTTCGCCAGCGTATGAATTTCGCATTCAGGTGAAGTCAACACGCTACTCTTGCCGGGATAGGCAAAGTAGGAAACCGGCGCGGCTGCGCCGACCAAGATTAGCTGGCGAAAATCTTTCAGAAATTCCACCGCCTGCTCCGGCATATAAGGAATGCGTTGCACTGACGGCAAACCAGCACCGCGTCGAACGCGCACGACAGGATAGGGCGCAAGCAGCTTCGCGCCGGTCGCTGCAGCGATACGTCCTGCCGATTCGAGCCCTTCGCCGTATAGGGCATTCCCGGCGAGCAAAAGTGCCTTGGGCAATCCAGACCGGAGCATGGATATCGCGTGATTGACAGATTTAGTAGAAGGTAGAACGGCGTGCGGCACAGTGGGAAGCTCTGCGACGACACCACCCTCTATCCAAGCAACATCCGCGGGAACGATTAGGGTGGCAATCTGTCCCGGTGCCGTGCGAGCCTCAAAGATAGCGTCGGCGGCATCGCGACCTAGTTGAGACGAGGCAGTCGACGTGCGCAACCACTTGGAATAGGGCTTGGCAATCGCTTCGATATCAGACGTGAGGGGTGCGTCGTAGCTCAAATGGTATGCGGGGTGCTGGCCGACTATATTGACGATTGGTATTTGCGCGCGGCTCGCGTTGTGCAGGTTCGCAACGCCATTGGCCAAGCCCGGGCCAAGATGCAGAAGCGTACACGCCGGTCTTCCTAACATGCGCGCGTAACCGTCCGCGGCCCCCGTAACGACGCCTTCGAAAAGAGCGAGCACGCAACGCATCTCCGTAGCACGGTCGAGCGCCGCAACGATATGCATTTCCGAGGTCCCTGGATTCGTGAAACAGGTGTCCACTCCTCCAGCGACTAGCGTGCGGACCAGACTTTCTGCGCCATTCATATTGTTGGAGTCTGCTCCTGGGCAGATGTTCTCAGCATATCGGTTTTGCGATTAAGAGGAAGCTTCATTCAGGTAACGGGAAACGACGGCCGCAAGGCTTTCGAAGTGAGTGCCGAGGATTCCCAAATGATCGCCCGGCACCGTCTCAAACTGGAAATTTGCCGCGAGGTTGGACCAGACCGCGGCAGGATCATCGGGATAGTCGGTTGGGAGTTCAGCCCTTACGAATTTGATCGTGCCGTTATAGAAGTGAGGGCGATAGCACGTCAAAGCACGGTAGGCACGCTCGCGCGCCCGCTGCATGGCGGGCGTGTGAGATGCGCCCGCGGGAATTTGACTTGGCGCGCCTCCGTTGGCATCTCGAGCGACATACAGCCGGCGTTCCGATGGACGGATGATGTAGGAAAGGGCATCGCGTATCGGCAATTTCCCCACTGTCGATGCACGCTGATTCGCCAGTCGCGTACCGAGCCGAACGCGTTGTTTTAGTGAAAGAAACCGCGGATGCGGATAGCTTTCTAACATGGCCAGCAATGCCACCGTTTCTCCTTGTTTCGTCAAGCGCTGAGCCATCTCTAAGGCCACGAGACCGCCTAATGAGTAACCAACCAGGAAGTAAGGTCCGTGTGGTTGCATTTTCTTGATCGCATCGAGATAAAATTGTGCCAAATCCTCGATGCGGTCAAATGGCTCGTCCACACCGTCCGTGCCTTTCGCTTGCATGCCATATATGGGACGTTGAGTTTGAAGGTGCTTAACTAGCTGAAAAAAGTCCATGGCCGTGCCGCCCAGGCCGTGCGCGAGAAAAATCGGAGTGCCGATTCCCTCCTTCAATTGCAGCAGAGGCGGAAACCGTGGTGCAGTAGGCTCCTCGAGAATTTCCGCCAGCGCAGAGATCGTAGGAGCGAAATAAATCGTGACAGGCGCCAATTCTCTGCCGCACACGCGAGCGATTTCTGAAAACAGTTGAACGGCGAGCAAGGAATCGCCGCCGAGATCGAAAAAGTTGTCTTCGGCGGTTATCGTGGGCCGTTGCAGCACACGCTCCCAAATCGGGGTTAGTACTTCGACTGGAGTTAATGTGGACTTTTGCATCACACGGCACCGAGCCCGGTGAATTCGAGGAAATTTGCTTTAGGCGACGGACGACACACTACCGAGCGGCAGGCGATCTCAGCATTTGTCCGAAATCCCCAACAATCAGGAATGGGCGAAGGCCCAATAAAGCTCTCGTGCTTTGGCATACAAGGGACCAAATGGAAGTGTACGATCATCGATCCGCGTTACAGGGACAACTTTGGAGTAATTTCCAGTAGAGAATATCTCATCCGCTTCTTTGAAATCATTATAACTCAGGGTTTTCTCCACTACGGTTACGCCCGCGGCTCGCAACAATCCGATCACACGCTGCCGCGTGATGCCTGCCAAGAAGGTTCCATTTGCAGTAGGCGTGAAAACAACGCCGTTCTTGGCCATGAAAATGTTGGATGTGGCCAGCTCCGCGACGTTTCCCAAGATGTCGCAGACGATCGCATTGTCGAAGCCTCTAGCGTGTACTTCGAAAAGTGCGCGAGAGTTGCTGGGATATAAACATCCCGCTTTCGCGTCGACCGGCATTGTCTCGACTGTAGGCCGGCGATAGGGAGACAATGTTACGGAAAAACCCTTTGGCGGGCGCATGGGCGCTTCATAAATCGATAGACACCAGCGAGTCGACTCCGGATCGTGCGCCTGAACCCAGGGGCCTTCCTTCTCAGCCCAATACATGGGGCGAATATACAACGCAGCGTCCTTGTCGAATCGAGCGATTCCCTCTCGCGCGAGTTTGATCCAGGTTTCCGTAGAAACTGTGGGCTTAAGGAAGAGTTTGGCAGCGGACTCATTCACGCGCGCGCAATGGAGCTCCAGGTCCGGTGCAACACCTTCGAAATACCGCGCGCCATCAAAAACGATGGAGCAAAGCCATGCGGCATGTGTGCGCGGGCCCATGATGGGCACGTTACCTTCATGCCAGGCATCTTCGAAGAAAGTCCAAGTCTTTGACCAATCTTTTCCGACCACCATTTAACTCCTCTCCAACCATGAGTATGCGCTAACACGCGCTCGGCGAACGAAATCATTTGGGTGATGGTTTAACTCGACGTAATGCCACACTCGATTTTGACGCGGGAATTGCAGTCGAATTAGCAGCTTTCTTATTTACGAGAAGCGCCATCGATGGCATTTCGGAGAGCGACGGCAAGGTGCTTGACGAATGGTTCAAGAAGCATGCCGGCAGGATAAACAGGAAGAACCACGATCGTTTGTCCTTGAAGTGCGAGCTGATCCCATTTCGTGTCCGGCTTATCGAAGGCACGATACTGTTTCAAAGGCCGAAAATCGGTGACAATGCCAGGAAATGGCTTCGGAACATACTTTTGGCAAGCGAGGTCATTTGCTTGCCAGATATTTCCGAGAACGCGAGATTCTGAGTTCGGCGGACCAGTTTTCTTTTCGAACTACGCGAGTATCATTCCCCACCACACCGGCAGTCGGTTCCTTAACACCTGAATCTTCTCCCGAAAGAAACTGAACTTTCCATTGAAGTCGAGGAGTAGGAAATTGGCCGCATGAAACCCCACACGCTCGCAGGAGTAGTAGCTGCGGCTCCAAGCCGAGAGCGGGGGAATGTGGGAAAAGTTCATGGTATCTAACAATGCAAGCAGGGCAACTTCCTCCCCCGCGCCTTCGAGCCGCTGAGCCACTTCATATGCTATCAGACCGCCGCCGCAGTAACCGCCGATGAAGTATGGTCCGTGTGGTTGCTCGGACCGAATTGCTTTCAGGTACAAGGCCGCCATATCTTCGATTCTTGTCAGTGGCGGGGAAGCTCCGTCGAGGCCTTGGGATTGCAATCCGTAGAACGGCTGATCCGGACCCAAATGCTGCGAAAGTTCTCGATAAATCAAAACGTTTCCACCGGCGCCATGAATGCAGAAAAATGGAGGGCGGGAACCGGAAGGCTGAATCGCGACTAACGGTGACCAACCGGATGAAGGAACTTCATTGCGAAGAACTTGGGCCAGCTCGTGAATCGTGGGAGCTTCGAAGAGCGTAGCCAGTGGCAGCTTGACTTTGAAAACTTTCTCAATTTGAGCGAACAGACGAACCGCTAGAACGGAATCCCCACCGAGGTCAAAATAATTCTGATCGAGCCCGACCGACTCAACACCCAGCAGTTCTTGCCAGATACGGGTGAGCTGTCTGGAGGTGTCATCCTCCAGCTTGCTGATAGGAGCGGTCGCTAAGTCGGTAGTAGGTTCCGCTATCACGTGGGCCGTAGGTGTCACCTCAGATTCCATTGGTTTTCGATCCCGGTGCGATTCTTAGCACTCGCATCGGAATCATTGGCAGCAATTTGCTTGCGAACGAATTGTGCAATTCTTGGGCCACGTAAAAAATTCAAGCATCCTGCCGAAAATAAACCGATTAACTCTGAATTTAAGCGGCTCGGTAGCCGGTTCGACCGCCGCCGGTGGAAACGTATTTCTCAAAATAGCCTCAATGTATCCCACCGTACATTGTGGAGGACGCGCGAAAACACCGTTATTCCTTGCCGTCCTCCAGGCCCTGCTTAAACGGGCGAGGCGCGAGTCGTGAAACTCTATGCAGAAAGGGCTATTGAATCTTGCTCTGATATCTTGGAGCCAAGGAGTCAGAGATTTCGAGGTGCGTCCGACTAGGCAGTACCAGCGCACTCAATCGGCGAGAACTTGCTCCTTCCAGGAATAGATTGTCGAGATGGGAAAGTTGGACAGTTCCGTGCAGAAATCGGTAAATGAACGACGTCGTCAAACGCAGAAATTGCCTGGCCGCGAGCATTAAACAAGCCGATCTTCCGATTGATTGTTGTTCGGATGTGTTCCACATGGAAGAAAACATGGCTAAACGCTCGCGATGTTTCACTCGAACCCTAACTCCCATTGACGCGATGATGTCGTAGGTGCTGCCCTCTTGATAGGCAGACCAGATAGCTTTTAAAAAGTAGTCCTTTAGCGGTAGCGAAGTTGCATGTTGTATAACCGAAGCGGTAGCAAAAAAGGGCAGTTCGCCACACTGCATGAGATTCGCTAACACCAGAGTATCTTCAGCTCTAATCGCGGCGGGCTCAAACGCAAACCCCTCCGTGTTTACTCTTGTTCGCCGAATTGCAAATCCCGCCGTATTCAAATATCGGATGCAACCGTCCGGCTGGAGCAGATGTTTTTGAAGAGTCGAAAGCCGCAGTTCCTCGGTTTTGCCGACGAATGTCGAGAAGTCACCGACTAAGCGGAGTTGAAAACAGCTGTGTTGCGGCGAATCGATAATAATGGATGACAGATTGGCTAGGCAGCCTGATTGGAATCTGCAGTCAGAATCCGCGAATACGAGGACCGAGCCTCTGGATATGCGAATGCCGCGATTTCTAGCGGCCGCAACTCCTGCGTGTGCTTGCCTGACGAACGTTAGCGGATAGGAACTCCCCCAGCGCCGAAGAGATTCAGGGCCTCCCTCGTTGCTGCCATCGTCCACGACGATGACTTCAAAGCTTGGCCCATCCGTTTGTTGCGCGAGGGAAGCGAGGCAGTTATCAAGTGGTACCCAATCGTTATGAGTCCCAATGATCACGCTGAAGAGCGGAGCAGCGGATTGGCTCGAATCGTCTGTGACCATAAGGTCGAGCATATCTACAGGCATAGAACCGAAACCTGGAGGCAAAGGCCGAATTTGGCTTTACCTATCCTGCAAAGCAATGATACACACGGGATTAGCCGCTTACAAGAGTACGATAGTACCAACACGTTTAGGACTCATGCATATACCGGAAATAGGCCGGCGATGTCACCTGCATTTAGGATTCTTGCTAGCCGAAGACCATATCATATGAACGAGACAGCCGAGTGGGCGTACCCAGCTGAAAAACCGGTAGTGTCAACCACCGCAACACACGTCTGGCGGGCTTCTTTGGAAATTGAACCGGCCGCTTTGCAACGTCTCAAATCGACCCTCGCGAAAAATGAATCAGAGCGCGCGGACCGCTTCATCTTTGACCAGGACCGCAATCGATTCATCGCCGCCCGTGGAATTCTACGCGACGTGCTTGCTCGATATCTTCAATGTGCGCCGCAAACGATTGAATTTGTCTATGGCGCTCGCGGCAAGCCTGCGATCTCCAACGGCAGCTCGTGCGATCCTCTTCGTTTCAATCTCTCGCACTCACATGGTCTCGCGCTAATCGGACTAGCTCGCGAACATGAGATCGGAATTGACGTCGAGAGGATCCGGCCTGAGTTCGCCAGCGAGGAAATAGCGAAGCGCTATTTCTCCGCAAAAGAAATCGTCGAGCTAAGCCGTTTACCAGCCGACCTGCGAACCGAAGCATTCTTTCTTTGTTGGACTCGAAAGGAAGCTTATATCAAAGCCAGAGGCGAAGGACTACACATTCCGCTCGACAGTTTTGACGTCTCGCTGACGCCCGGCTTACCGCCGAAGTTAAATTCTTCTGATTGTTTCCGATGGAGCATGCGCTCTTTTTCTCCGAGGTCAGGCTATGTAGCCGCCATCGTCGAAGAGGGGAAGGGTTCTCAACTCCGCCGCTTCAACTGGGCTCCTTGAGGCCCGTTGCATTACCGACTCTCTCTTGAGAAGCGCTTCGCGAGTCTTCGAAGAAAATGTGGCTCGATGCGGGCCGATACATCATCCTCGGACGTTCTCCTTAACCGCTCCAGCAATTTCATACCTCACGCGTCCGCCATCCAAAACGGCGTAGGCCAACCGAGCCCTTTCCTTTTCGGGACCGACGATTTCCCAATTGTCCCCACTCGGCACTAGTTTCATCTGGCGCCTTACGCGCCACCATCGGTCCACATCCCCAGGCAGAGCCGCCCAAACGCTTTCACGGGCCACCATCTGCTGGAGGTAGTCGAGCAGCGTTTCATATACTTGTCGGTTGCTCCGGTTAATTAAATAGTCAGGATGGGAAATGAAACTCATCAATCCATTTCTTTTTCTAATCAGATCCAGCTGCGTTTTCCACAAATTGATCGAGCGGTCGTTCAGGATATAGAACATCGAATAATCTTGCGTCGTGGTGAGAGGCAGTTCGAGGATCTCTCCGACAAAAAATGGCATCACGGTACAACAGCCGCCGCGTTGTGGCTCAAGGTGAGCCACGTTGGGTACGGACATGTCGTAGGAAAACTCGTATGCATCGTACCAATCGAGGTTGCGGTACATGATTCCTGCACGGAAGCCGTGTGCATGGAATTTTTTAATGTACTGATTAATTTTTTTGGCGCGTTGTAGAAATACATCCCGCTTTTGATATAGTTGGCCATCATGGCTTAGGTCGTGTACATTGAATTCGCATCCGCCGTCCCGGATCTGTCGGACATATTCATCAGGGACTTCATAGCGCTCCTCGGGAACCACCTCGTATGACGCTTTGATTCCGCGCGAGGCGTCGAGCTCCATTAGTTTGAAAGTAAAATCGCGGCCTGCGGAAGTCTCTACATCATGAGTCATGATCAAGCAACTGGGCGCACCGTCTGGCCAAAACCAGATAAAGGGCACCCTCTGCATCCCGGTCGTTTCCATTAATAGACGCAAAAATTCCTGATGAAGATTGTCCACCGTGAAATCTACAGGCCAAGCGGGAAACGGCAATTCCTTCCAGTCGCGAAGGTAAATTTGCTGTAATTGCCGGCGAACGGAAACGGGCAACCACTCGCGAATGAAATAGTAAAGCTTGCGGACCGATTTGCCGGCGGAGAGCGCTTGTTTTCCCAAGCTCATGTTCCGCCGATAGCGTTCCCGGCGAAGGTTTTCGATAACGTCTATAAAATCGAAGGGAAGCCTGACGGTTTTTCCGTCGATGCGAATGTCTTTCAACGCGTCGAATTGCCCGGAGCCTGCGACATCTCTCGCGACCCCTGTCCGGTTTCGTCCGTAGCAAATGTTCTTCTCGCCAAATTGAAAGAAACCGTCCTCTCCTGACGCAGAATCAGCGACCGGAGATACGCCATCGAATAGGCCGGCGGGAAGACCGTAGTAATCTAAGAGAGCTCGAATCACGATTTCGTTTAGCCTCTTCTTTCTAACGCCCAATACCTTTCTAGCAACACAAAATGCATGGACCAGTCACGATAGCCGTCGTAATCTCGTTTCTCAAATTCAATTGCGAATCCACTCTATTGGCTCGCGCGAGATTCTTACCACCCCGATTTCTACCCGATATGGCGATAAATCAGCCGTCCAGTAATCGTAAGCAACCGTTCCGGCATATGAGAAAATATGCGCTTTGCCATCTGCAACTTCCAGCGATCGATCGAGCCCACAACAGAAGATTCAGGGAATTTCCGGTACACCAATCGTTCGGGTTGGGACACCCAATGGTTTTTGAATGCGAGAAGCCCGGCGTTGTCCGCCTGCGTGCGGCCCATATCAAATTGGTTTGCGCCACTCGATTTTCCGGACTCGATCGCCCTCCACAAAAGCCATGGCGTTGCCCCAAACTTATTAAACTGCGAATCGGAACATCCATACTTGTAGTAGAGAATATTTCTGAAGTCCAAAGTAAGAATCGCCGCTATTGGAATATCGTCTTTATAAGCAAGCCGAATATTGACCGATTTATCCTTGTACCGAATTAAGTTGTTAAACCATTCATATGGGATGGGAGGCAAGCGGTGACGCCGTCGCGTGATGACAAACAGAGCGTAGAAATCCTTCAGCAGGTCATCAGACCTGCCGCATTTTTCAACTAGACCGGCTCTCTCAGCGCGCTGAATCCGGCGCTGGACGGAATCCTTGTCGAGGCCACGGAATACACGATTGAGGTCCGGGGATAAATCAAGTCGATGAAGAAAGTAATTTTCCGCCGCTAGAAAATTCGCGTTGTCGCCCATTTGACCGAAGTTCGCATTGATGGGGCGAAGCTCAAGATACTTCCATTTCTGCCGTACCAGTGCATTTTGAAGGTTGCGGATTAGGAAGTTCGCATCCTCGCCTGAATCGCAAAGCGGTTCGCAATGGTCTGAAAAGGGCAACGATACTAGGCGGCGCCCCGTAAGCCAGCTGTCAATGCGACAGAACACTATCCCGTTTTTCAGATCACCGCTGGGCGGCGATGTCGTGAATGCCACCGGCACATAACCATATGTTCGTTTTAGTGCCTGGAGCCATCCTGCCGTGTGAAATACGGAAGAACTAGGGTGACGTTCCACGAACTCCGCCCACCGCGCGTCAGTTATCGGATTTATTTGATAAACTTTCATCGGTCTTTCCCACCCTACGGCGTCGGCACCACGGGTCACGGCACTCAAAGAGACATCGACATCGATCCCCGTGTTCAATAGTTTTTGTTTAGATGGTATAAGAAAAACCTCGGAAGCTGTAACTTGAGAAAGGGATACCAAGCATTTGCCGTTCTATGCCGGCGGCGACAGGTTGGTCCGGCGTTCTGTCTCAGTTTTCTCCCGGCCGATTGACTGATGATAGCGCTCGTAGATTTGCCCCGCACAAGACCAGACCTTGAGCTTGCTAATAAAGCGCTCTGATGGCTCGAGAGCAACCATCCATCGTAACGATTCCCCTGCCAGCGCAAGAAGTAATCGTAGAGGAATCCCAAAGAGGCACATGTCTGCAGGCTGATTCCCACATATCCGAACGTCGGACATCCCTTTGTTGAACCACCATTTCAAGAAATATTTCCGATTGACGCGATACTCCTCCACGGGGTGATAAGTGACAGCTGACGGCTCGTAACGAAGCCGCTTCCCCGCCGCAAGCACGCGCTGGCCAAACTCGCTGTCTTCGCCGCTGAGCATGCCCTTGCCGATCCGGCCCAAATCGATCCGAAACCCCCCGTACTGGTTAAACACTTCCTTTCTAAATGCCATGTTGGCACCGAAAGGGCTCTCGGTAAGCTGTCCGTCCAGTGAACCTCGGTCAAACATAGCAAGAGGCGCCAACGTAAGTGCGCTCTGCTCTGAAAACCATCGCGGGCGGGCGGAATCCCATTGGGACAATATGCGCCCCCCCGCTCCAGACCATTCGCCGTTATGAAGGTTCGCGGTCAAATTCTGAAGCCAGTCGGGGGCCGCAGTTTCATCGTCGTCGATAAAGGCCAGAATTTCTCCCCGGGCCTGTCGGATTCCTGAGTTGCGGGCATGAGATATGCCCGGCTGACTTTCGAAAAAGTAACGGAAGCGCTCCGGGTGCCGCTTTTGGTGATCTTGAACCACCTGAAGCGTTTCATCGCTGGAATTGTTATCAACAACAACTACCTCCCAGCCGATAGACTGCGGAATGGTTTGGGAGGCGATACTCTCCAGTGCCGTCGCCAACGTTCGTGAACGGTTATGGGTACACAAAATGACCGTGATTTTCGGCGGATTAACCATTCGTCACCATGCGCCTATCCCCGACAAGTCTCCGAGTGTTGTTCACGGGACCGCCACACTAGCCGTTACCGGTTGAACATCTTTGCTACCGCGATTTTTTCTTATGGCTGCCTTGAAATATTCCCGTTCGACTGGATTGAACACCACCAACCATGACCCAATTGCATATATGACCGTAGCGCAAATCGCCGAGGGGACCAGAAACGGGTAACTCGGTCGAAGACCCCATGCCGAAATCGCGGTGGCCGCTCCCATTAAGAAGCTGCAGTACAGCAGGTTTCGCCCAAGAAACCCCATATAAATGGCGTAGCCGATTCCGTTGACTTTACAAACCCACCAAGGCTGCAGTACAACCCGGATAACAAAGGCCCCAATCAATGTTCCCAACGCGACGCCCAGGATTCCCAGTGGCCGGGCGAGTGCCAAGCTGAACACCAAATTGAGAATTCCTTCGGCCCAATTTGTGTAGGTATAAAACCGGTGGTTAAATGTCGCATACAAGAGATCGATGGATGGCTTTTGGCATACGTCTAGCAGTACGGCGAGCGCCAACACCACGAGCGGCCAGTATGCATCTACATAAGACGGGCCCATCCAGCGAACGATAAACGGCTTGCCCCAACCAATGAGCGCAAGACAAATGAAGACGGAAATGCAGACCGAAAGCTTTGTCCCGAAGTAAAAGACCTTCTCGATACCGGCGCGGTCTCCCAAGCCGTGAAGCCGGCTAAATACAGGCTGCAACATGCCCACTGAAAAAATTATTATCTGCATATAGTACTGTGCAAACACGCCGGCCACTCTGTAATGCGTCACCATCACCAACCCTATTAGGGCTGAGATAACAAGAGGATCGATTTGAAATCGGATGGTGTCGGCAATATAAGCCAAGAAAGTGTAGATACTGTACGAAGAAAGACTCTTCGCCATTTTCAATTCTACGGACTTACTATCGATCCTGGCCCACGAAGCCTCGCGCTTGGCGAACCAAATCTGCAGTACGATAACCGGCAAACTCGCAAGCAACGTGACCCACGCTAAAGCCAGAAGGCCGTCACCGATTAAAATCACCCAGACAATGAGGCCGGTACGAAGCACCAAGCCCAGAATTGTTAGCCAAGACTGAATATCAAATCGAAATTTCGTATACAAAACTCCGCCATAAACTCTCACGGGGAGCCCGACCGCGGCATTGACGCCCAAGATAGCTATCACGCTTTGGAATAGATGCGCGTCTGACGGGTTGTGCGAGAACCGCGGAGTAACAGCCACGATGATTGCGGTTACCAGCAACGCGATGCCTGCTAGGACAAAATTAATGCGTAGGGCGGTATTGAAAACCTCGCGGCACTCGGCTTCGTCATTGCGCCCGATGGCTATCGACATGTATTGGGAAACTGCGCTCGATAGTCCGAAATCCAATAAGCTGTAGTACCCGATAAACGAGAGCGCGAGGGCCCAGAATCCGTAGATCCGATCACCCAGATGATGCACGACGAACGGCATTAGGCAGAACGCAACGATGGCTGTGGCGACGAGGTTGCCCACTTGCAAGACGGAACCAGAGAGCAGCCTGCGGCCAACCGAACTGGATTTCCCGGACATTTATCTAAAGACACTCCACAAAATCGATGACCCTGCAAGAATGCATCGCGAACGATCGAGTATAAATCTCTTGGTTCACAAGAAAACCTGCCCTAGGCGACAAAATGTATTGGGCAATAGGAAACTCCAAAATCAGATCAGTCCACTGGGGAGGGCTTCGCCGCCTCGCGATTGGGTAATTCTGTGGGCAGGGCTAATCGAAGCAAATTCGAATACACGTTCATGGTCAGTCGGCCCACCTCGTCCCAGGAATGCAGTTCTAACGCAGAATCTCTGATCCCCGCCCGTCGACTACTTAAATTGGCAAACAGATCGCTCGCGAAGTAGCGTTTGATCGTGGCAGCCAAATCGACTGGATCTTCCGGTTTAAACACGAAACCTGTCTTGCCCTCCACGATCTCTTCTCTTAGCGCGCCCACGTCAGCCGCGATAACAGGTAAGCCGAAGCTGTATCCCAGGAATAAAACGCCGCTCTGGTAGATGTGGCGATAAGGCAGCACGAAAACATCCGCCGCTTTAAAATAAAGTTCGGTTTCCTCGTCGGGAACGTAATCTGCTCGAATCGTTATTCGTCCCTTTTCGACATCTGCGCGGCTGGCTTCCCGGATAGAGGCCCAATAGCTTTCGCAGTTGTTTGGCCTACCGACGATGAACAATCGATAATCGGCGTGCTGGGCGGAGAGTTGCTCGAACGCAGCGACAATATATTCGAGACCTTTGTACGGGTTGATGTTACCGAAAAATAGGATCGTTTTTTCATTCGGTCCGATTCCGAGTTTCTGTCTGGCTTCGCTTGAGGTTAGAGGTGTATCTGGGACAGAATTATTTATCCCAAACGGGATGACACCGACCCGGGTCTGCGGGACGCCAAATTCTTCCATGAGTTCTAACTTCATCTTCTTGGTATGAACAAAAATGTGGTCGGCGAGCCGATATTGAACTCGCAAGGTAAGCCGGTTGACCAATGAATCTTTCGAATCCCTACGGCCAGCATTCACATTGTGTACTGTGAGCACAACCTTTTTCCCTAACAGTTTGTAGAAGATCATAAGCAGAGTGCGATCGAACAACTCGAATTTGTTGTTCCAGAGGATATGGAATATTTTTGGCTTGGCAGTAACCGCGTAGCGGATAAGCCTGGCGTAGTACTTGGCCACTCTGGTGACTTTGCTTGCCAGACCGGCATCAGGGTGCTGATCGCCTCGAAGGTTTAGGAAGTTCAACCTCGGGCTGGTATGAAATTCAGGGTAATCTACGTAATCGCTACCAATCAGATCCACGACCGCATACTTTGCGATAAGTTCCGTCGCAAGGCCGTAAACGTAAGGCCTATCGCCGCCGCCGGTGAGAAGAGTCACCGAAATCTCGTTGGCCTTGTGCGGTATCCGCGAATTGGAAAGTCCGTCGGCGGCCGAATGCTTCACACCGTCCTCACGAATTTGAAGCTCCTGCTTCATGCCCCAACGAGCCTTTCCTCTAAAAGCTCACAAATTGTGTGGCCAATCGTTATGTGCATCTCCTGCATCCGCGGAGTGGATTTGCAGGGAACACACAAACAGAGATCGCACACCGCTCGCATGCGGCCCCCGGTTTCCCCTGTCAGACCGATGACGGTGACTTCGCATTGGCGAGCCGCCTCAACCGCGCGCAGAATATTCGGGCTGTTGCCGCTAGTGGATATCGCTAGCAGCACGTCACCCGGTCGGGCATGCGCAGTGAGCTCGCGAGCGAATACGTGCTCGTATCCATAGTCGTTGCCGATAGCCGTCAGGCTCGACGAATTACCGTGCAAGGCAAGAGCCCGGAAAGGGCGCCGCTCGAGCAAAAAGCGACCGGTAAGTTCTGCGGCAATGTGTTGAGCGTCCGCTGCGGATCCACCGTTCCCCGCGACGAGTAACTGGCCACCGGCTGATAAGGAGGAATACATAATGTCAACGGCGCTGGACACGGCGGAAGCAAGACTCGGAAGAGACTTGGCAACCTCCAGATGATCATTCCAAATAGCGCGGATCCTATCTTCTTGTGGGGTAGGGCTTGCCACGTTTGTGATCTCCTAGCCCAATTCTATCGGGTGACGCTCACGCGGTTGTCATGCCTAGCGGCTACTTCGCGGCCTTCCAACCGGTACATCGCTTTATCCCAAGACCTAATGACCGATGCCTTTAGCTGCGGTAGGGCCATCTCAGCGCTCTTTGCAGCCTTAAACCCGAAGATCGGTTTCATCCAGGCGTATTTCCAACGGAGGCGGGGCACCTCTAGGTGTCCATTAAATTCTGTGGCTAGGGTCTGCAGTTCCGACACAATATCCGGTCGTTCGGGATAAAAGTAGCGGAGCCAATTCTGCATGTAAGTCAAGCAGGCTTTGCGTACGCGGTCGCTTTCTTCGAGCGAACGGAGATACTGAATGTGTAATTTCATCGAGAGCAGCATTGCGTCTCTCTTTTTGTTCGATGAACCGATGTAGCTCCAGCGGCTCGACGAAGTGACTCGATAGAATACTTTTGCTTCCGGAACAAAGCGCGTGCCTTGGGACGCTATGAGCACACGGCAATAATATTCGCCGTCATCATCGCCAATGAGCCGGGTGTCCCAGGGGCCGGCTGCTTCAGTCAATTCCCGACTGGTCAGCCAGGTTCCAGTTTGCATATGGAGGTTTTCGCTCATTTTTCTAAGCAGCCACTCGACTGGCGACAGGTCTTCGCACAGCGAGGTTGCAACGAAGCGCGCGCGATTAGTGCGATAGCTAAAGTAGCCCCACCGTGAGGAGAGAAGTATCCTCTTGCTTTCGCCTTTCCCCAGCGCGGCAAGCTGCCTCTCGATCTTGTCGGGAGCCAGAAGATCATCAGCATCCAGCCACTGAATATAATCACCTTGGCTGATTCGCAAGGCGTGGTTACGCGCCGCTGCAGCACCCCCGTTTTCTGTGGACACGACGGTGACTTGGTCGGACGCAAATCTTCGAGCCACTTCGGCCGTTCGATCGCTGGAACCATCGTCCACGACAATGATCTCTTTTCGTTCCCATGTTTGGGCGATCGCGGATAGGAGCGTATCGGCTATCCACTCTTCGGAGTTGTACGCAGGAATTAAAATGGATACTAACGGCTTCATGGCAAATCCTATCGGTCAAATCGTCGGGCTGGCTGGGCCATATTCGAATCCGGCTGTCTCGGCCCTTCCGGGTGCTCTCGCAAATAAGTGCCAATATAAATTCTTTCGAGCCATCACTAAGCTTGACATGCTTGCTGCCCAAAGTCACTAAACCGAGGGTAATCGAAAGGGCACGCAACTCGCCAGCGAATCCCCGATACGACGGCTTTCCCAGAACTTAGGTCGCGGCGGTTTTCAGTACCAAGTACTATTAAACCCTGAGCGGTCATGAGTATAAGCACAGGCACTGCTTGGACGTTGTGGGTGCTTAACTGTCCTATAACTGTCCGCCAGTACAGTGGTTTTTGTTGTCGCTTCTGGCCAATATGGCATATCGCATCTGGGGGGAATGTATTGATGAAAGCCTTTCGCTTTACAGCCATCCTTTTCTCGCTCCTGTTACCTGCGCTTGCCCACGGGCAGGGAACCTATACAGCTGCTTCATGTAGCGCGAGCGACGTAGCCGCCGTCATCAATGGGCCAACGCATACGGCTGTTTCTGGTGACATCATTCAAATTCCCGATGGCTCTTGCACCTGGAGTAGCGGAATCAAAGTATCTGTAGCAATCACTCTACAGGGCGTTTCGGCAGGTTGTATGAATCCATTGGTCTGCGGCTTGACGATTACCGATGCAGATACGAGTACAAGCGACAGCCTTATATCCATGACCACGGATGCCAGTCACCACGCAACACTTGCAAACATGTCGTTCTTGCCCGGTACGGGAACTAATACATACGTCACAATGAACGGTACTGGACTGCCTGCTTTAGTACACGATATCTCATTTAATCAGCCGTACTTTCAGCTGACAAATACGCTTGACTGGTTATCAAAGGGCGGCGTGATTTGGAATGCGAACTTTTATTCGACGAACAATCTGAACGGTGCATGTGGAACTATCGTCGGTGGTGACGGAGGAGGCTTGCACGTAGAACCGACTAGTCCGGCATGGGACGCTCCATCCACTATGGGCACTCTTGACACCAACGGGGACCAGAACCTCTACATTGAGGATTCGATCTTCAGTTTCACCGGACAATCCCCGGATATAGGTGACAATGGCAGAGTAGTGCTTCGCTATACGCAGTTTATAGCGTCGAGCGGTTTGACCCATGGCATATCGGGTGCCGAAGGCGGCCGACAAGTTGAGCTCTACAACGATTCCTTTATATGGCCTGCGGGACAGTTCAAAAATACCCCACGGTATTTTTGGGGACGTGCGGGCACTTTCGTAATCACGAATAACAACATTCAGCAAATTAACTCAGGCTCGTGTTACGGTACTCAATCTTCATTTGTCTTTAGCGTTGAGGGTGCCCACTGGAGTGCAGGCGGGCATGGATGCTGCACGATTACGTCCACCGGGTCCCTGTGTTTCCATCAGGTGGGCTCGGGAGCAAGCTCCACAGCGAATTCTATATCGAATCTGTTTACGAGCCAAAGTCCAGCAGACCCCTACATGATTTCTGACCCGAATTACATTTGGAACAACACGGGTACCGGGCAAGGGTCAGTTCACTACAACACGAATGATGCTAGTACAGACAATTGCAATAACATCAATCCCAACACAGGCAAAGAATACACCACGACTGATTTTTACAAAGCTGGGACCAACTACTTCTACGACGATTCGAGCAGCCCGAACAACGGGGCAAAACCGGGCTGGGCGCCCTACACATATCCGCATCCGCTGCGGGGAACATCCACTGGGGCCCCCGCTCCGCCGACAAATTTGAAGGCTGTTGTGCAATAATTTTCCCGCAAATTGCTGTCATGCCTGAGTCATACGAGATTTAGGCGAGAATCAGCATGTCGTTGTCCGCTTGGTACCCAGAGTCAATTGGAATAGCTGAGGGTTTGCGCCAACGGCAGTTGGCGGGCGCTGCCCAACTACGGTTCTCGCACCGAGGTCTTCCAAAACACTTCGATGCTCTCATCCTTGCAGGAGTCTAGGACAGAGGAGATCTCGTCCCCTGTAATCCACTCTTTCAATACCAAACCTCGCCGACAGTCAGCCGTGTAATTAAACTTGCCATCCCGAGCCAAGCGTTCCAGAACCTGAATGCACTCCAGCCCTTCTGACCTAAAATCCGGCAGATTGACCTCAAATGACAGGAAAGGGACGGGCCGTTGCATACCGCGCAATACATTCAGTTCGTGCCCCTCGACGTCGATTTTGATGAAGAAAGGCGAGCCGTGTGCCGCGATTAGTTGCTCGATCGAAACGGTCTCAACCTCCCTCCGCTGTCCAAAACTGAGTCGTTGACCAAAGCGATCATCGTCCCTCAAGGTCTCAGCCCATTTCTGACTGAGGGTATTCATTGCTGACCCCGGTCCGTCGATCCACATAGCCACGGTCGAACTCGTATCGCTGACCGCTCTAGAGACGATGACCAATCTCTTCTTCTTGAACCGGTACTTCAAGAACTTCTGTTTCAGAATCTCTTGGCAGGCCTCATCGGGTTCTACCGCGACCACAGCGGCACCAAGTCGCAAGAAAATGTCGGTCTTATAACCTCGATTCGCACCCACATCAAATATCAGGTGCCCCTCACGTAAGCCGTCTAAAAGTGTCCGGTAGAACTCAACTTCGCTTTGACGATCATCAATAATATTCTTGTTTGCCAGACCCCAGTAAAAATCGTAAATCCACGAACTTCTCGCACGCTCATAGATTCCCGCTCGTGTGAGCAACTTCTGCACGCCGCCTTTCAGGGCAGGGAGAGCGCCCTTACTCATTTGTACTCCCTTCGCCGCAACGCGGGGTCGGTACATGCGACCGACAATTTGCCATGGTGAACTTGAGGTTAGGTGACATGTCAATTGGAGCTAAGAAAGAGTCGATGAAAAAGCTCCAAGGTCAGCAGCTTATGAATCTCGGAAGTGTAGTTCCGATTTCCTTTGAGGTGGCTCCGGACGATGCTTTCGACTTTCTTCCGGTTAACATATGGTCTTGAAAGACTACGAGGATCCAGCAGCATTTCCTGAACGTACGAAGCAAGCGCATCTCGGTACCAAATCCGAAAATGGAAGACCTTGTGCCGTCCCAGGAATAGGCGCTCAAGATGTAGAGCAGAAAGAGAGTGGTCGATCTGTGCCATCCACTGCGGCATACCCATGTCGTATGCATACTCCGCTTTGAATTGAAACTCCAAGGAGCCCCTTGAGACAGCTCCGAGTAGGCGCGTCCGCTCGCCGGTCACGCCGCGGTCGGTCGGGATGAGTAAGAGGTCGCGGTTCCCGTCGGCAATTAACCGAAGGGATATGTCATTGCCGGCGAAAGCTGAGTCGGGCGCCCGGAATACAGTGCGGACGAAGTCATTATCGAGATACGGAGACCGCAGGGAAAGCTGCATCTGCTCTAATCCCAATGTCCCGTAGTGATACCACGGCCCTTGCTTAAAGACGGCAAACGAAACCGGGTTTACTTTAAGAAGCTCCTCATATGTTTCTTCCGCCTTCCGGATATAAGAAAGAATCTCAGAATTGAATAATCCTTGTAAGGGACCTACTGGTTTGAATGAGCAGACTCCACGGAGAATTTCACCCCCGTAATTTCCCGTCATTCTAACGGGTGCAATATCGCGGGCCTTTTCGTTTAGATAGAGGTCCGGAGATCGGCCCACATCAACAGTTCCGTCGGTGAGGTAAACGGTGCGCTCGGCATAATACGGAAATCGCGAAAGAAATTCCTCTCCAACTTGAATTAGACTATGGGTCTGATGGCACATGCTGGCCACTTGCCGCGCCACCGTGACATCCTGACAATCGCGAAACATACTTGCGAATGTGTAACAAGGAAGCGACCCGGCAGCGGACTTCTGCCAGGCCATTATCATACGAGTGTCCAACCCACCTGTCAGTGACATTGCAATCCGTTCATTACCACTGAAATAACGTGGGAGGTTTTGAGTGAAAACTTGACAGAGCTCCCGATAATAACTATCCAAATCGAGTGTTTGTTGGTTCTCCCATTCTCGTGGGTGGAAATAGCTGCCTCGGCGCTCAAGTGAACCATTTCGAAAATCCCAAAGAGAAGCCGGAGGCAGCGCGTGAATGCTGTCAAATAGCGTGCGGTTTTCCATCACCGCGCCACAAGAGATAAACTCGCCTAATCCTTGCTCATTAACGGTTCGCAGTTCAGGACGCACAGCTAGAATGGCTTTGGGTTCGACGGCAAAGTAGAAGGCGTCCTTGGATTCGTGGTAGCAAATCCGTTGCATCCCGTACCGATCATTGAAGAGCATCACGGTTCCGAGGTTGCGGTCGATCAGTAAAGCGTGGAACCTACCGTTTAGGTTAGCCGGAAATGTTGCGTCGTCTTCATAGAGATGAACCAGGTAGGAAGGTCCACTTTCTTCCGCTTCATGTCCACGTTCCCTGAGATCTCGTATCATTCCGGGCTCGGGAAACTCCTCGCCAGAAAAGATCAGCACAACGTTTCCCCGCTCATTTTGCAGCGGCATTCCGTCGGAGAAAGAGCCCTTTCGAGCAATCCAGCCAACGTACACACCTAGCGTTTCATCCACCCATGTTCCGGTCGTGTAGAAATTCTCGTGACGTAAAGCTTCCACCATTTGGCGAAGCTCTCGTTCTGCATGCTCGCGGGGCATCCGCGTAATAAGTCCGACGATTCCTGGCATTATTAGCCTAGGCGGATTCCTGTGCAGCCTCGGCACGGTGCTCGTACCAGCGGCTTCGGAGCTTCAGAAGCTGTTTGAAGAGACTTCTTGGTATAAGTGACTTCACACCGCGGTGCAGACCCAACTTCAACGCGATTTTCCCTTTTAGCGTAAGCGGAATGTAGTAGCGCGGCACGAGCGCCTGTTCAAAACCGTTTCGGCGCTTGAATTCAGTAAGCGAACTGTCTGGATCGTTGTAGACATAATTGCAGTACATTAAAAAGGACATTCCCTGCTGCTCGCAAAGCTCCACGGCTTTGGCGATGAGCGCATTGGCGGGCCGTTTGTCGTAGTGCTTTATCATGGACAACAGCTGAACGGTGCTGGCCAGTTTGTCGGCATAAATCAGCCGGATGAAACCGATTAATTGGCCCTCGTAATAGGCCCCCAGGAAAGCATTTCTGCCAGGGTAAGTGGAGTTTTCTTGCTTAACCTCGTCGAAGCTTTTCTGAAAGTGCCAGAAAGCTCTGCCTTGCCTGGTCGGCGTCTCGTTATTGATGCCAGCAATGCCTTTTACAAACTCGTCGTCAAACTCTGCCACTTTGATCACCAGACCGAGTTTGGTCGCCTTCCGCACCGCTCTTCGCACGCTGGATTCGACGCGTTTGTCCCACCACTCTGAAAAAGTTGTAATGGGAATTACGGCCAAGTTGTCCCATTCCATATGGTAGGAATATTTTGGAGCGGTATCAGGAAGCTTCTGTGCAAACGTGAAGATATCGGCGTTTAGGCCGCTCTCTTTTAGCTGCGAAATAAATGATTCAGGATCGCGGACGGTTTCGCCTTCTATCAACTCTTCGTCTTGAGGTAGAGCTATTTTGAGCAATCCGCCGGACCTGAGCACATTTCTGCCTTCAATTCGAGCCGACGGAACGCTAACGGCTTTCCCTCTTACGTGAATTTCAGTGTGATCCATAATTATCTTTGCCGAATAAAACGATACATCCCAGAGTTGCTGCTGCTGCCGAATCCAACAAAATGTGGCCCGTGCTTGATGAAGCGCGCAGTTCTATTTCTGCGAATCCGCGACCCAGACAACGGCGTCGTCGGTGTACTTCCCGGCTACTTTAAACACTCCCCGTGAGTCAGGTACCGAGGGTCCGCCAAACGTCACGACAGCCATACTTGATTTGCTCTCTGTATCGCTGGCTGTCCCGCACCGTAAATTCGTGTTCCAAAACAACCGGACATCTCCGATCCAAGAAGGCGGTCGATTCTTCCTGGTGATGGCGTTTTCAACTCCTTCTATCGGATCCCCGGCATCTTCGGCGAAAGCTATTTCATCGCCGCAATAATCAGAATTGTGAAGCCAAGCCAAAATGCTCTCCAACTGGTAGGTCCTTTCGCGCTCCGCAAGCAGAGGACTCGCAACTCTAGTGACGATCGGTACCTTGATTCCAACGCGAACCATCAACGTGACTCCCATCAGTACAATAATAGCTCCCGCAACATACTGAATCTTCAGAAAAGACAGCGCGGTTTCAGCCCTAGAGAAGCCTAAGGGCGTGACATAAGTGGCGACAATAATGGCAAACAGCGCGTACATTGGCGTGCCAATCCCCCCACCAAACGGAAGGAGTGCGGTAGTAAGCGCTAAAAAGAAAAGACTCCAACGCCTCATTAGAAGAAGCTTTAGCAACACCGCACAGATCCAGAGAAGGAGGATGGGAAGGCCCTTTAAGAGAAAGACAGCGCCCAGTGCCGACACCAGTACATAACCCGCGAGTTTCAGCTTGGTAGAGATGGGCATGCTGAAGACGACTAGCTGAGCCAAGGCAAAGGCCACCGCAGAAGCAATCAGATTGACCTCGTTCGTTCGGTAACTGACCAGAAAGCCGAAGAGCCTGGTATGAAGAGGCATTGGGGTTCGCGGAAAAAGAACAACTAACCCACCGATTGCAAAGGTACAGGCCGACAGGAGAACAGTTGCTTGAATGAGTTGCCACTTGCTGCGTTGCCGAAAAGTGTCAAGACAAAATCCAAAATAGAAGCCCATGAACAGAGCAGTTGCAAAGGGGTGCCAAAAAGCGAGCAATACGGCAATGAGTCCGAGCCACACTTCTCGTTTGTCGACTCTATTGGAGGCAGAGAGACGAAGAACTGCCCCTAACATCAGCATGACCGGGATATAAAATATTCCGTAGATATGAAATAGGTGAACATATCCTGAGAAGAAAACGCCTCCGGCGATGAATGCGGTAACTGCAAAAACGCGTCGAAGAGGCGCCGCAGAATATATCAACCACCATGCCAGAACGAACATTCCGTATATGCATCCTTGGAGCAGGGCTTGGCGCAAAACGCTTGTCGGAAAGATACTAGGATCCAGAATTTTAAAAGCTAGCCAAGTGGTGCCTTGGGCTAGCGGACGGTAAGTGGAAGATATAATCCCAAATGCGTAGCTGAAATCGTGGCTGTGAACCATCGCGAGCCACCAGTACGTCTCCCGATGGCTGGCAAATGGCACGACCATAAAGAACCAAAAAGAAAACCCAAGGACAGCGAGGATGAAATAACTGACCGTCCAAATGCGTCCGTTTAAATCGGGAAAGTCGTCGAATTCTGAAAGCTTGCCGACTGAGGTTTTCACTATCTCATTATCTCCAAGACTGCCTGTGTTGATGATTCGAACAGCGCCACAGAAAAGGCGTGGTCATGCCCAGCGGATTGGTATGTCATGGGCTCGGAACTTTCTTTACATCTCTGGTTGCCGACGGCCCTAGGATCACTGCTAGCGCCTCTTCGTGATTTCAAACGGCGTTCGAGACAATCGCGGCGGATTGGGCCTGTCCATTCCAACTACGGCCTTCTTGCCGGAACCCAGCGGATTCGGACTGAATGGTCCAATCCTACGCGTTGGAAAATTGCCAGCCGGGACAAGCGAAGCACTTTCTACCGTGACGAGGTCTTTTCCGGGTCCAATTGCAACTAGCACGAAGATGACCCACATTAACTGGCCTTTGAACGCGGCTGACTCCGTCATGTTGTAGAACAGTAAAATCGTCCAAATCGCTAAACTGAGTGAAGCGATGCCGACGGAGGGGGAGCGCAGTCTTTTGCAAATAGTCAGGTAGCTTGCGATCATGAATAGGAAAAGAAAGAAGACCCCGATTAGACCCAAATTCAGATAGATCTCCAGATAACCATTGTGGGCCTCGTTCACCTGCCCAGCCAATTGCCAAACATGGAGGAGGCGAGGACCCAACCAGAAGCTCTCGTAGCCAGTGCCAATCAACGGGTTGGTATGTGTGCTGAGTACCGCGTTCCAAATGTTGCTTCGACCGGTGAGTGTGGAGTCGCGACCGACAGCCCCAGCCAGGTTGCCATTGATTTCGAAGCCAAACGCCAGAATCAAGTAGATGCAAAAGGCCACAGGACTCAGGAGCTTCAAGAAGCCGGGATGACGCTTGGACATTTTGCTGTGCGCGACGACGATGACCAGACATCCAATAGTGAGGCAAACAGTGGAGGTCGCACTGCCAGCAAGCCTCAGCAGCCAGAGGGTCATTCCTATAAACGCGATGTTCACAAGAAGGATGTTGCGAGTGCGGCGATCCTTGCGATCGGACCAGCGCATCGTTGTATCCCAGAAGAAGAAGAGCCCGCTGACCAGACATAGAGCACCGAGCATGTTCTTGCCAGTTGTGGGTCCCACGTACATTCTGGCCCCTGTCCAAAACGAATATTGCATGCCGATTTGGGGATAGTACTTGATGAGCAAAATAGAAAGCGGGATCAGCAGGTACGAAATTCGCCGAAACACCGTTTGGATTGCCTCGAGCGGGTGAGCGTCGGCCACGACAACCAGAATCACGAGGTAATTACCCAGGTCTCGAAACCACCGCTTGAAGGAAACGACGGGGAAGTCAGACCACACGACGCTGACCAACGCGAACAAAAGTAAAGCCATGAGGGTAAGGTTGTTCGAGAAAAAAACACCCCAGTCGAAAGACCTCACCATCAAAATGACGATTGCCAGCACTATCAGGAGGGAAAAGATAACGCGGTCCAGTGGGTTCCCTTCTTCAAAAGCCTGGGCTGCCAAACCAACCGAACTGCCGAGCCATTGCGAAGGCAGCCGTGTCGCAGTGAAGAATATCCAGATCACGGGTACCCACAGCGCGAGTGAGGTCTCCGGATCCTTGGCAGGGTCATAGCGCAAGAGCCCCAATAGAAGGATGAGCCAAAGAAACAGCGCTACACTGGGAGTCATCGAATCATTCCGTTCCCGGCTCGCCGGGCGCTGCGGGCGAAAAACTATGCCTGCCGAGTACCGCCTTGAAGAACCGCTGGCGCCTAACTAGCAATTTCCGATTTCGATAGAACGAAAATGTCAATGATCCCCACTCATGAGCGCCCATTTGTCCGGCGAGAGACCCATTACGATTCTCTTTTGCGAGCGCAATCATTGCAGACGGCCTTGATTGTGGCCGACAGCGAAATGATCCATCGGTCGGCTAGCGCTCATCTGCTCAAAGATGGCATCCATGATTCTGGCCGTGAGCAGGATTTCGCGGTACGGAATGGGGACTGGAGTATCTTCCCGGACCGAACGGTAAAACGATTCGATCAAGTACTTCATGCCGGAGTCCATGTGGAAATCGCGGCCGAGAAACAGTCGAACGTTTGTAAGCAAATTTCCCAAATATTGCTTCGCAAATAGTGCCGGCGGAATAAACATATCAGCATAACTTTTGAACTTCTGGCCGCGAAGACGAATCAAGATTTCATGGTCCTGGTCAAGAATGAGGCCATTCTTCGGACCGTAGAGCCGAAGGAGGTGCATAGGAGGCTTCATCTGAGAAGAAAATGTAAAGTAGGCCGTCGTCCCTTGTTCTTCGCTGATAATAACCCGAAGCTCGTCCACGATTTCGCGTTCGTTTATTTGCTTTAAAAGCGAGCTGACAAAACCGTGCGCAATTACGTGAGGCGAATCACTCGTCATGAATTCCGCAATTCTAGCGATGCCGTGACTGATGACGTTTTGAAGCAGCTTTCCCGGCAATCGGCGTACCCAGTGGTTCTCGTCGCCCAGCAATGCTCGTGCGTAACTCGGGTCACCAAGGTCATAGGTGTAGTAACTTTCGATATGTACAGGCGCACCGCCCAGGTAGCCGTCTTGGACTAGCGCTCTCATGCGGCGCGCCACGTGGCTGAATTGATCGTTGTGCCCGACCGTCAGTTTGACTCTTTTTTTCTCTGCCAGGTCCACGAGCCGCTGGGCCTGCTCCGCGTAGAGCGTGAAAGGCTTCTCGACATAAACGTGGCAGCCTTGCTCGAGGCAGAACTTCGCAACATCGAAATGACTTTCCGCTGGCGTTGTGATGTGGACCACGTCAGGCCGAGCTTTCTCTATAAGCTCTCCAAGATCGACGAAGTAGGCTCTGACTGGGAACCGTTCGAAAAGCTGCTTGGCCATCAGCGGCTCGCGGTCACACACGCCAACGATTTCACATCCTTTTATTCGCTGGATCTGCAAGGCGTGGAAATCCGCTATCTTGCCGCATCCTACGATGGCGACTTTAAGCATGTCGCCCATCGCGCGTGCAGGCTTCAATATACCGGCGCAGTCCCTCTGCAGTGGATATTCGCGGCTTCCATCCCAGCTTGGTCTTCAATTTCTCGTTGCTGTAACCCGTCTTTTTCCACTCCGTGTGCCAGCGCCCGCGATTGAATACCGGCGGCAATTGTCCATAAGACCATTTCGAATACTTCTCCCACAAATAGCAAAGCGCATAACTGACCGCGTGCGGTACATAAATTGACTTGAAATTTCTCGCGCTCTTCTTGTAAAGGCGCAAAAACTGACGGCTGGAGGGCAGGTCGTCGTCCACGACGTTAAACACCTCGCCGTCAACCCCCTTTACTAACCCAGCCAGCACGATTGCCTCCGCACAGTTCTCTACATAGGTAAAGGGGATCGTGTTGGAGCCACCTAGATGCACGAACGGTCCGAATGCGCCGATGCCGACACGCCCGGTAATATCGCCCTTTGCGCCATAAACACTGCCCGGTCTCACGAAAACGTACGGGATTCCAGTCTTCTTGCCGTACTCACTGACGAGTTGCTCTTGCCTGACTTTGGCGAAACAGTAAGCCTCGCCGCGAAGCTCCGGATGTTCGTCAACTGGACACGACTCGTCCAAAATCCTTCCGTGCGGTTTTTCGCGGTTCGAGTAAACGGCGAACGAACTGACCAGCACAAATCGTCGCAAGCTCCCAAATCGCAGGCTGGCCTCAAGTAGGTTTCGAGTCGCCACCACTGAATTCAAAAAGGCATCGGGAAAAGACTTCTCGCCGGTTCCGGCTGCTAAGTGAAGAATGACGGACACATCCCTGACCGCTTCTTCGCAATCCGCGCGAGACAGAAGATTTCCGCTCCGCACTTCGATCAACGAGCCGGCCGGCCGACGCTCGATCATCGCATCAATCCCGGCCATCTCGCTGGAGGGTCTGACAAAGCAGACCAGGTTACGGAACCCACGATCGAGTAGGTTCTGCAGCACTCGAAATCCTATGAAACCGGTAGCTCCTGTTACCAGTATCCGATCATCCGGACCAACAATGAATAAATCATGGTCTGGCAAACCACTTTCCGGTCTTGCGATATTGGCCGCTAAGTTATTCATCTCGCCGCCGCGGAGGGAATGCTAGTTTCGCTTTTTCCCCCGACAACCGTGTCAACATATGAATCACCATCTTGAACGTTGATCGAGACTAACTTCCGTGCCTTATGGATTCGCAATCGCAAAGCAGGAAGATTGTCGCGTTGGTCAACCCCAAGCTTGGCGTTCACCGCACCTGGCGCGATACCCTCAGATTCGAACTGCGCCGATCGGCGTTTTAGAAACCAAGCAGTCGCCTGTCCTGCTGTTGCAAACCATGCATTGCGGTGCTTCAAGTCCTGAATCAAGTCAGAATAAAATGCGCCCCACAATCTTTCCGGCGCGAGGCTGCGATCATGCCAATTGATCGTCAGCGTACCTCCCAAGCGGACTGCAGCGTCCAACATGGGTGCCAGGAGCTTCTTTGCCTGCAATTCTGAAAGCGCGAGATGACTGGGATAAAAGAGAGCCGTGTCCATGATGTGTAGCGGTAGTTCAAGCAACTGATTCGCATCGAGCGGCTTGTAGACTTGCGTCGTGCCGGCGCGATACCCCACCGTTTCGTTATAACCAAACGTGGAATCGTATGCCGCCCCAGCTGCCTCTAACGCCGCGGGCGATTGCTGGTCAAAATAGAGCCAGTGCATTCGCACCCCGACTTCGGACTCTCCTGTCACACGCCGGATTTCGTCTAGCTCCTGGCGTCCTTTCGAACTATCGATCCACGCGTCAATTCCGTGCAAACCGACTTCGCAGCCCGCCGCTGCCAATTTTTGGATCGCACTGGCGATATCCTGCGCGCCATACTGAGCCGCGCGAATCGATGGAGCCGGTCCGCCAGATTTATTTCCCGCTCGCCCGCCGAACGGAATCACGAAAAAGGTAGAGCGAAGACCTTCTTCCAATTCCAGATAGCGATCGTCAAACTCGCGCCAGAAGTCCTTCACCAGACCGAAGTGAACGAACGGAAGCTTTAGTGCCGCCGCCCAATTCTTGAACATATCTCGGACCGACATTCTTCCGCGAACTACACTTCGCAAAGAACCAACCGTAGCTCGATACAAAAAACCGAACATGGTGTGATCCCATTTGTGTCGGCGGACCGCTGGATGGTCCACATCGTGCGTCAGGCATGCCACAAATTGATATCCATCCGGGACTGGTGGAATTTCAACCAGGGGAACACCGCTTTGGATAATCAAGTCTCTCAAAAACGATATGTGCAGCTCCAGCGCCGGTGAGCTGGCGTTAGCAACGGGCTGGCCTGACGTCAGCAAAGTTCGGATCTCGCTGAACAAGTCGTAACCAACCCTCGCCAGCATTCTTCCTTCCCGCTCATCCAAATATGCCGCGCATTCCCGAGAGTCCTCATCTACCAGAAGACCGTTCCCCATCTCTGGAAATGTGATTGTGCTCCCATAAACTGGGATTCGGTTTCCTTGATACGAGAGAACGTGTGTATTTCCCGGAGCGCGGTGAGTTTGAACCTTCCGCTCGTAGTCAGATTGCGTTTCGCTACCGCTATACATTACAACGAGCGTTGCAACACCATCGAAGCGAGCGTTGCCGGAGCAAAGCACAACATCATATGTCCGATCTACCCGGCACAATTCCCACGGAGTTTTGAACAACTCGAAGAATTCCCGCACCACAGCGTGACCCGCGGAATCTGCAATAACGCCTATCATGACGAAATCTCTTAACCCAACGCCGTTACGGGCTCTTCATGCGCCCGCAGCCATTCCTCAAAAACTACCAGGCTGAAAAGGATTTTGTGGTTGTCGTTTTGCCCGGTGCGATGCTCGTCGAAAATTTGCTTTACTGCCGACGGGCGCAGGTAGTTATATATCTGGCTTTCGGAATCCAGAAGAATTCCTTCCATTTTCTGTTGCGCGCTGCCGCGAAACCAATCATCAACAACATTTACTCCAAATCCCCGCTTCTTTCGTTTCAATATCACTGCTGGAAGCATTTCTTCGCACACCTGGCGATGCAGCCATTTTCCCGAGCCATTTCGAACTTTCAAGTTTGATGGCAACCTTTCGGCATATTCCACGATCTCTTTGTCCAGGAAAGGCACTCTGACCTCGAGACTATTCGCCATGGACAGCTTATCCGCATACATAAGCAGTTCATCTGGGAGCGTAGATCGCAGCTCCAGGAAACTAAAGCCCCCCAACTCGTCGGTCTCATTCATTAACGGAGCCATATCCCGCCAGGAATCTAAAATCTTGTCTCCCGTTCCGGCCGGAATGATTCCGTCCTGAAACAGCCCGTCGATTTCATTGCCGGGAAGTAGCGACAACACGTTCTGATACCGGCTCATCCGGTCAGGAAGGTCCAGTGAGTAGACGCCACGTTTCAGCGTTTCATTTCGCGGCAGCGCAGTTATGACCGAACCAACAGCCGTGCGCACCGACTTCGGCAGCCCTCCCCAGTATTCCCCATATCGCACGCCAAGATGGCGCCGATACCCTCCGAACAATTCGTCGGGGCCCTGCCCTACAAGTGCGACCTTCACATCTTCCCGTGCCCGCTTGCACACAAAATACATGGGAACAATCGATGACGACGCGATGGGTTCTTCCAAACATGAAACGATGTGCGGAAGCGCGTCTTCAAATGCCTTTTGATCGAGAACCACGGAGGTGTGCCGTGAACCAAATCGCGCGGCGGTGTCTGCTGCGTCTGTCAACTCATCATCGGAAAAGCTGGAGCCGTATCCAACCGTGTATGTGTGCCACGACTTCCCGTACAAATTCATGAGAGCAAGCAGTAGTCCGGAATCGACACCGCCGCTCAGTAGAAGGCCCAAAGGCACATCGCTGAGCAGTTGCCGTTTTACTGATTGCTTGTAGAGTTCACCCAACTCTTCGGTTGCGTCGCTCGCCGACTTCGTCGGCGAAAATGGAACGGGTTTATAGTTGTACCAACGCCGTTCGGTGTAGCTTCCTTTTTCAAAAACCAACATGGTCCCGGCTGCCAGTTTTCGAATCCCGCTGAAGATCGTATAAGGCGAAGGCGTGTAGCGGTATCGCAGAAACAGATTTAGGGAAATCGGATCTACTTCAGCCTTTTCATTTTTTGCAGCTACAACCGCACGAATTTCCGAGCCGAAGTAAACTCGACCTCCGTCAATTTTGTAATAGATCAACTTAATGCCGAAGGGGTCGCGAGCAACAACGAGCCGCTCTTTGCGCGCATCCCAGATCGCCAATCCGAACATCCCGTTCAAGTGATTCAGCACCTCGTCGCCCCACTGCTTGTACCCGTGGATGATGACCTCGGTGTCACACTTCGTTCGGAAAACGTGACCGTATCCTTCCAGTTCGCGCTTCAGCTCGGGAAAATTGTAAATTTCGCCGTTGAAGATGACCCAAACAGATTCTTCCCGGTCAGACATAGGTTGGTGCCCGCCCGCAAGATCGATAATCGAAAGCCTGCGGAAACCTAAGCCGAGCGGCCCGACGATGTAATAACCTTCATCGTCCGGCCCGCGATGGCGGATGCTGCGGGTCATTCGCTCTACATCTTGGCGAAGGACCGGCACCTTACTGCCGAAATTATATTGTCCGCAAATCCCACACATAAATGTTTAGTTCCGTCCTGAAAAGTTGGTTTCGGGATTCTGGATGTTTCGAGACAGAAAAAAGCTGAAGCTGCGAAACAATTGCGCCTGGGCCCATCGATGCATCGGCGTGTTATCCCAACCGAGTAAAAGCTGTCGGCTTCGGAAAGAGCCGTCGGCTTTTTGCCACCCGTCCAGATCGATCACGCGGGCCAATATCTCGTCCAACGCCGGGAAGCGCCCGGCGAGCAGAACGCCCACATTAATGCACTCCGCGTAATCATACAGTTCCCGCCGATACACGGTCATGCGAGGCCGCCGGGAGAAAGGCTTCGGCAATCCTTCTTCATCAAAAAGATTGTTAACGTAGTAGTCCACTCCACGCTCGATTGCCTTCGTGCAATCCGGATTTTTTGTGATGGCCTCGATCTTCACCAAAGCCTTAAGAATAAAGCATGTATGAAAGTGATCCACGAACGTTCGTATCTCATCCGTGGAGTAGGGCCACGACCCATCTGGGCTTTGCGCTTGCAGAACAAAATTCAGATTTCGGTCAGCAATTTTCCGGTAGCTTTCATCCGAGAATTCGACAGAGGCCGACGTCAGAAGAAATGCTCGGTAAGCGCTCGCGTTGATGACTCCACTTGAGTCATCATCAGCGCCAGGTTTGTAGTAGGTGGAAGAAGCGTTTGGCGAGGTCACAACTTCGGGATAGTCCTCTACGGCGTGTCGCGCGATCGAATGCATGATCTCGCGCCACTTGGGATCTCCATCGATTCGGTATACCTCACGAAAAGCTTCATAAACGTAGGGAACCGTGGTTATCAGCGGAGTGTCGTGCCACATGGTCCCGCGCCTGGTTTCCCAATTGAACGGATATCCCCAACAGTAGTTCTCGAATCCGGGAGATCTGGTTTCTTTCAGCACTTCAAGAAAATGTACCGCCCTTTCATAGTATTGCTTCTGCCCCAGAGCGCGCGCAAGGAACGCGAAACCCATCGCGTAGTGAGCGTCCGCAATCGGAAATCTTTGTCGCTTCCAAAAGAATCTGCGAGCCGAAGGTAAAAAAGCCTCGCAAAAGATCATCGGAGACACTGCCAGCGTTCCCAGCAGCGGCTTCTTGTAGTACAAGGACTTCGCGGCACGCGCCAGATCGCTCGCGAAGAAACTCTGATGATCGTACGAAGTCTCTCCATAACGATCAAGCCATCCGACAAACCGTAGTACCGAAGCTCGTACCTGCTCAACTTGTCCGGTCTCTGCCATTATCTCCGGTGCTTCCGCGACGCTATTCATCTAGCTCGGCCTGATTTCAAAGCTATCGATGCGCTTCAATTTGAACATCGACCTGAGTATCATTTTCAGTTTTGACATCTGTTCCTTGCGGTGAAAACGCATTAAGTCGGCGGAAACGGGTCTTTTCATGCGGCGCAGGAACGCGCTCAAATATCCGGAATACAGCGCTACGCCCCCTACAAGATACGGCTTCTTGGTCGCTCGATAACCTACCCTGAAAAATTCCCACACAGGATGCCCGCCGAGATAATAGTCTTTCTCTCCGTAAGAAAATGTGGAAGCGAGCAACGAGCGTTCTGCCGTTCCCAAACTACGGTAGTGAAAAAAGGACTTCTCGCGGAAAGATCGAGTGGTCCAACCCATCATTCTCGCAGTAGTGACTGCGATCCAATCGATGCCTCCCGCCTTATTCGGAACATACCCCCCAATATCCCTGAAGCACTGGCGCCGAAAAAGTTGGCAACCGCCGGCGACATGATTCTGTCCTTCAAAGCTGTCCGTGGCCGAACTATAGCCGTCCTCCCGGAAAATAGTTCCCGCAACGCCAAGACGCGGATCTTCTTGAAACTTGCTCAATAGAAATTCGCAGTAGTCCGGATCAAATGAGAGGTCGGAATCCAAGTTCCCGATCACTTCATACTCGAGATTCTTCACTCTCTCAAACCCGGCGTTGAACGCATACACTTTCGCCGCGAAAGTTCGGTCGCGATGAGCCGGAAGATTCACCAGTTCGATCCAATTGTTTTTCGCGAGATACGGTTCAACGATACTTGCCGTGGTATCCGTCGAACCGTCATTCACGATCACCCACTTTATCGGCAACTCGGTCTGCGCGATCATCGATTGAATTACCTTTTCGATGTGGCGCTCCTCATTGCGAGCGGGAGTGATCAGAACGTAAGGTAGTGGATTTCTATCCAAGGTTTTGTCCATCGCCATTTGACTCAAGCCCAGATATAAATCATTCAGTTATCAAACCGCGTCGCGGGACGTTCGCTGTGCATAAACTTCCGACCGCTCCACTGTCAGCGATTCGTCATACTGCTCTTCAGGCTCGTACACAACCACATGGCTGCCGCGATCCGAGAACTTCATCGGAACGCACAGTAGATTTTTAAGCCGTATGCGCAATGCTTCTCTCCGCTCTGGCGGGACGAAGAACAGCATGAAACCGCCCCCACCAGCTCCGAGCAGCTTGCCCCCGAGCGCTCCGGCGCTCCGGCCTGCTTCGTAAATTTCATCCAAATTACTGTTCGTGATTTTCTGAGTCAGCGTTTTCTTCACCTGCCAGCACTCGTGCAACAGATGGCCGAATTCGTCCAAAGACCGATTCGGATTTGTCACGATGGCTTCGGCCTCGCTCACCATCTGACCCATCCGCTCCAGTTCATTCTTTCGCTGGGGCGTCAGTCTGATCTGCTCTTTGGCGATCTCCGACGCGATCCGGGAAAATCCAGTGAAGTAGAGCGCACAATGCTCTTGAAGTGAGGCCAATCTGTCCGAAGAAGCGATCATCGGTTTGACCTCGAAGCTGCCGTCTCTGTTGAAGTTGATCCGGTTGAACCCGCCGTAAGCAGCGCTAATCTGATCTTGCGAGCCAACCGACTCCTTGATCACTTCTTGTTCAACATGGATCGCGTCGGAAGCCAGTGCATGTTTGTTACGCATTTGATCGCGAAGCGCATACAAGCCCAGCAAGAGCCCCACCGTAAACGCTGAACTGGTGCCCAAGCCAGTTCGAGCAGGCAAATCTGCAACGTGGTGAATCTCGACTCCCGCGTCGATCCCCATGAATTGCAAGCAAGCGCGCACGGACGGATGCTCGATCGCGCTGTTCTGGTTTACGTTCTCAATTCTCGAATAGGAAACGCGGCTGTGGTATTCGAAGAACGGCGGAAGGTGCCGGCACGTAATGTAGCAGCTCTTATCAATCGCAGTAGACAGCACAGACCCGCCGAATTCTCGAAACCAAATTGGATAATCGGTGCCACCACCGAAGAAAGAGATGCGGAGCGGAGTGCGCGTTGTAATCATGAGATCTGTTTCCTTTTATTCATTGGAATATCGAAGCAGCTTTAAAATCACAATCCATCGCATTTATCTGACTGCACGGACTGTCGAAAACGAGTCAACAATGACTCCCTCTCGATGGAATATCTGGCGAATAGCGTCCAGCAGCGTCGCCGCAACAACGTCCGCCTGATGCCGCGCGCCAGGAAGAGCTTCAGCGCCAGGCAGCAATCGAACCGTTTTGCATCCCGCGTTTCTGCCTGCCTCTACATCGATTTCCGAATCGCCGATCATCCACGATGCCGATAGCTCAATGTCGTGCAAGCGCGCCGCGTTCAGCAGCATCCCAGGCGCCGGCTTGCGGCAGTCGCACGCCGGTTCAATTTCGTGTGGACAGTAAAACGTGCCATCCACGATAGCTCCAGCCTTTCCCAGGACCTCGGTCATGCGTTCATGCATTTTTTCCAACTCAGCCGCGCTCATCAGCCCTTTTGCGATGCAGCGCTGGTTGGTCACAACGATAACCAGGAATCCGGCTCGGTTTAGAAGGGCGATGCCTTCGGCAACACCCGGAAGAATGTGAAAGTCTTCCCATCGAGTTACGTAATCCCCTTCCGGCGGCTTTCGATTGATGACGCCGTCACGGTCCAAAAATACCGCTCTGGTCATGAAACATCGCCTCAAGGTGGCCATTTCTGAAGAATGTGACCTATTGCGAACCGAAACACTGAAATCAAAACCGTAGTCCAAGCGTAGCAGAATCACGGCGCTAGCTCGTGTTCTCGGGCTTCCCATCGATGCAATCAGTCAACGATGCGGGATTCCAGAGATTCCAAAAATGAGGATCTATTTCGGCTCGTTCCACCCAGCACAAAAATCGTCAGGAACTGAACTTGGCTTGAGGAGAAGCTGCCTGATGAAGGCTCTCAGCGAGGGCTTGAGCTCGCGCATAGTCCTCAGGCGTACCAATGTCTATGAACATACCGTGCTGCTCGAAGGCATAGACTCCACTTTCGAGTGAGCAGGGAAATATGTCTTTTTCCAAGCTAGCTGGTCCCTTCGGAATCCTTTCCAGGATCGCTCGATTAAATACGTACACGCCGCCGTTTATAAGCCCTGGTGCCGAATCACTGCTTTTCTCACTAAAACCAACCACTCGATTCTGCGCGCCGAGTTGAACGCTACCGTACCTCGCCGTATCTGGCACTCTTCGAACCGCCATACTAATCAGACCGCCATGTACATGATGAAAACGGATGAGCTCGGGAAAGTCGACTTCCAGAAACGAGTCGCCATTCATTACCAGGAAATCGGAATCTTGCTCGATATGGCGCCCTGCCAACTTCAACGCTCCTGCCGTTCCCAGCGCATGTGTCTCCACCGAATACTTAATCGCGACGTCCCATTTCCGCCCATTGCCGAATTCTTCTTCAATCTGGTCGGCAAGATGACCCGTGCACATCACGATGCGGCGAATACCCTGTGACCGAAGCTGCAGAACCAATAGCTCCAAGAAAGGCATCTTTCCAACTCGCGCCAGCGGTTTGGGTGTTGAGGGCAGAACCGATTGCAGACGCGTACCCTTTCCTCCGACAAGAAGCACAGCAGGCGTGTCTTGAGGATCTAATCGAACAGGAATATTTCCGCTAGAGTTCACTGAGGTATGCGCTTAAATTCTGATTCCCTGAACCTTGATTCTTGCCTTAGCTATTCGCGTCCCAATATTCCAACATGGACTGTAGCGTCTGCTCGATCGATTTCATGGGCTTCCAACCGGTATCCTTGCGGATTTTGCGAGTGCTGCCGAAAATAATTTTCTCGTCCGAAGGACGCATCAGCCGTGGCACAGGACGTATTTCCGCTTTCACACCAGACAAGCGAATCGCCGTGCGCAGCAACTCGCCGATTTCGTGAGTCTTGGTTGCGCAAAGATTATAGGCCTCGCCGTGCTTTCCTTTCTGCGCAGCGAGATAAAATCCACGGACGGTGTCGCTCACATCCAGAAACGCACGGTGCGGCTTCAGGTTCCCCACCTCTATAACCGGCGTTTGAAGCCCTTTCTTGATGCGAATCAACTGGCGCACAAAGTCCGATGGCGCATCGCTCGTCTTGCCCGGGCCCGTGGTGTTGAAAAGCCGCAAATTGACTGCTGGAATTTTGTAATCCAAAAAATACTCGCGCGCCAGAAGATCTAAACAAACTTTGCTGATGCCGTAAGGATGTAACGGCCGAAACGCCTGTTCTTCGGTGACCGGGATGGCGGCTGGCGGAACGTGCCCGTATTCCGCGCTCGAGCACGCCGAAACAATTACCGGCCGCCGCTTCATTCCCCGCACTGCCTCGAACAGATGCAGGGAACCCATGATATTCGACTCAAAGGTCTCCACCGGATTTTCCCACGACAAAGTGGGCAAACTCTGCGCTCCGAGATGAAATATGTGTGTCGGCTGGTATTCGGCCAACACCTGCGATACGCGTGCGCCATCGCGCAGATCGCACTGCGCAAACCGGACACCCGCTAATTTCAAAAGGGCAGTGGAACCCTCGTTAAGATAGGACCCAATTACTTTCCAGCCCTCGCCGGACAGGAATTTCACTAAGTGAGACCCAATAAATCCTTCTGCGCCGGTTACTAGTGCGGTCTTTGTCATTGGAATCGTTGACTGCGTTAAGCGTGGATGGTGCGGATGGGCCCAGCTCAGTTGAAAAGAGAACTCACCCGGCTGACCAGCGTTTCCTTTTCACGGTCCCAGGTGTGTTCCGAAAAAATCTCCTGCCCTCGTCGGACAATCTCCAGAACCTCGCGCGAATGCGAAAACGTGAACTCGATCTGTTGCGCCAACTCGACGGCATTTCCAGGTTCGAAAAACACTAGAGAATCTTTGTTAAAGTAATCCAGTATCCCCTGCGTGGACGGGGCGATCACTGGTTTACCCATTGCCAAATACTCGAAAACGCGGGTGGGTGTATTGATGTCTGTAAATGCATTTCGGTGATTCGGTATGATGCCCAGGTCGCAGTCGTCTATTTCCGTTACCAGACCTTCCAGGCTCCGTGGACCCATATACTGGACCGCGTCCTGCAGTCCCATGCTTCGGGCCTTCTCCATCACATGATCCAGGAAAGCGGTGTGTGAGCCGAAGATTCGCAGCTCAGCGCTAGGAATTGCCCTTCGTACTTGCGCAAGGGCGTCCAGAGCCACGTCCAATCCATTTCGTTCCACGATAGACCCGTGGTACATGATCACAAAACGCCTGTCGCCATCCTGGGTGGATACCGAACGTAACTTTGGCTCCCGGCATGGGAATATTTGGCCGTCCGGAGCATTCATTACCACCGCTATCTTCTCCGCGGGACAACTCCGCGAGGAAAAGATTCGTTTGCACGCCACATTCACCGTTACTGCCAAATCCGCTCGCCCAATGCTCCACTTCTCAAGGCTTTTCATCATTCGAACGCTTCGATTGTCCTCCGGCGTCCGGAAGATCGTCATCATCAACTCCGGCATCGGGTCGTGTAAATCAAGGACCACCTTTGACCCCAACATCTTGGGTATCAAAGCGCTCGCCACCAATATGTCAGGCATATTGTGGACGTAAACCAAATCATAGCGCCGGCCCAATGACCGTACGGCAAACGTCAGGGATGAGATCAGAATGAAGACACCGTATCGAAAAGCGTATTCGAATTTCCCTCGACGCGGATGTTTGAGCGGAACTCGAAATACTTTCACACCGTCTGGGGCTGGACCCTTAACCTCATTCTTGCTTCCCAGACAAATCAGATCCACGGTCGCGCCTTCGGCTATCAGCGCATCGATAGAACGCCGCGGCCGGGGGTCAAACGGGTAAGAGGAAAAAGTAACCATCGCGACGCGCCTGCCGGCAAGCCGCTTGCGGCTCGCAGCGACCCGGCTGCCCTGCGAAGTGGGATCGATCGTTTGCGTCATCACAGAATCAGTCATCGTCGGTTTGCTGGCACCCAAATCAGATGCACTTCCGCATAAATCTGTCGTCGCACGCGGTCTTAACCTCTTGTCCGGGTCGTTTCTATCTTCTGATCGCTCAATTTCTTGCGCGAGTCACGCTCAATTTTCGCACGATTCGAGCTTCGTATGGCTTTCAATAGTGTCGAATCGTCAAACTTCGACAAGAGCTCGATGTTCGGCATCACACAGTGTCCGCCGATAACTCCTGGAAAGTATTTCGTTTGGGGGAAAAACCCAATTTCTTCGTAAAAACTCCAGACTTCGTCGTACGTCACGTCCGCTTGATCGCAATATCGCTCGGTTTCTTGCGCCCAAGCAATCAGCAGCCCGAAGTAAGTAGTCTCCGTTAACTTCGCCAACTCCGTCGCTTCAGGAGCCGCCAAAATCTTCGTCTTCATACCAGCGCCTTGAAAATGCTCGGCGGCATGCTTGCCGCTGGCAGCATCGATCGGCCCGATGAATTTCACGTAGTTACTGAGTTCCTCCAGCATTCGGACGTGCTTCCCGCGCACCGGGCTGTGTGCCAGCTTCGCGCCTGTCCGCTCCGCCACCGCTCGGGTGGTTCCGATCGCGACTGTGCTATTGATAACCGTCAGCGCCGGCTTAAAAAGTTCGATGTAGCGAGCCGTCTCGCCGACGAAATCCTTGATCTCGAACGGATAGCACACATGCAAAACATCCACCTTTCCCACAGGATGTTCAGGCAGCACGAGGTCCACACCCACGGTCTCGTAGTGCTTCGAGAGGAGTGCCAGGAGGGGCTTCCCCACTTCTCCGAGCCCTACGACAACTACCTTATTTTGTTCCGTCACCGCTGAACCTCCTTGGAAGGTGAGCTTCGAGTTATCGCCAATATCCGATGCTATTGCTTATATCCGTTTGAGGCGTGCCTTGTGCTGCAGAGTAGATGAGAAGACTCTAATTCGAGATACATCTGCCACCAAATCAATCTATCGCTCGTGACTCTTGAGAAGCAATTCACACCCTCGTAATGGTACTGCCGTGTTACAAGTAAGCTCCGGCCCCGACCTCGCTTCTCCGCGAAGCCACTAATACGACGCTGTTTATATTTGGAAAAACATGACTAGCGAAGGACGCCGACGGCGGCAAATTCCTGGATCTTCTGGACCACACGCGTCTGCGCCGCGGCCTGAAGCTGCGGATACATGGGAAGCGAGAGGATTTCCGTTGCGATCTTTTCAGTGACAGGGAAGTCACCTTTTTTAAACCCAAATGTTTCGTAGGCCTTCTGCATATGAAGAGGAATGGGATAGTGAATTCCGGTGTCAATCTTGGCTTCCGCCAGATGCTTTTGCAATCCATCGCGATCCGCGACTCTCACTACGTAAAGATGATGGACTGGCCGCGACCAGGATGGTTGATACGGTGCCACTACGCCATCCACCGATGACAACATCTCATTGTATCGAGACGCCGCCTCTTGCCGTTGCCGGTTCCATTCCGCCAGATGTTGCAGCTTCACGCTCAGGAACCCTGCTTGCAATGAGTCCAGCCGCCCGTTGTACCCTTCCATATCGTGATAATACTTTTTTGACTGGCCATGATCGCGCAAAATGCGCATCTTGCGTGCCATCTCTTCGCTATTCGTCGTGATGGCGCCGGCTTCTCCGCAAGCCCCGAGATTTTTGCCCGGGTAAAAACTAAACGCCGCGGCGTGGCCCATTGAGCCCGCCTTCCTCCATCGATTTTCTTTCTGTGAAAAGTATTCCGCGCCATGCGCTTGGCAGGCGTCTTCCACGACAATCAGGTTATAGCGTCGAGCCAGCTCCAGGATGGGATCCATGTCCGCGCATTGCCCGTAGATGTGCACCGGAACCAAAGCCGTAACCGGCGCGCGAAATTTTCGGTGATAGGGTTTTCCCGTCTCGCGGTCTACGTAGCATTCCCGCTTGAGATACTCGCGCAGGTTGGTAACGTCCATCGAATACGTCCGCTCATCGACATCAACAAAATCCGGCCGAGCGCCGGCCTGGCTGATAGCCTCTGTAGTAGCAATGAACGTATGCGGAACAGTCACCACAATGTCGCCGGGTTGCACGCCCGCAGCTGTCAAAGCGAATCGGACCGCGTCGGTACCGCTGGCTACTCCCACGCAATGCTTCGCGTCGCAAAATTCCGCGAAGGCCTTTTCGAAGTTCTCCACCATGGGTCCGCCAACGAAGCCGGCTGTGCTTAGTACTTTGTGAAGAACCGCAGTGAGTTCAGCTTCCAGCTCCACATGCGGCGTAACCAGATCCAGAAACGGTATTTTTTCGGTAAGGGACATTAACGTATCCTCGTTCCTCTGTGATGTATTGTCAGCAGTTTATGAAAATCGGTGCGGCTAGTCTCGACGGCGGATTCTTACAATTCCTAAGCTGTCGTTTTTTCCCGCGTGATGTGGCGCAATACTCTGGCTGGATTTCCGGCCACAATCGTATCTTTCGGAACGTCTTTCGTCACCACGCTTCCTGCTCCAACAATCGCGTTCTCTCCGATCACCACGTTCGAAAGTATCGTCGAACCAGAGCCAATCGAGGCCCGCGCCTTCACCAGCGTCTTCTCGACCTTCCAGTCCTGCTCGGTTTGCAGTTGTCCTTCTTCGGTCGTTGCGCGTGGATAGGAATCGTTGATAAACACAACACCGTGGCCGACGAACACGCCGTCTTCGATCGTCACGCCTTCGCACACGAACGTATGGCTGGAAATCTTGCAGTTCTTCCCGATCGTTGAATTCTTCTGAATTTCCACAAATGCACCGATTTTCGTATCGTCTCCTATTTCACAACCATAAAGATTGATGAACTTGGACAGCTTCACGTTCTTGCCAAGTTTCACGTCGGGCGCAACAGACAGGTACTGGTCCATGCTCAGTTCTTTCCTTTTTTGGAGTGGTGTATCCGGAAGGAATTCAGCTACAGCTTGATAACTTTGCCTCTCTGCTGAAGCGATTGGTCGGCGGCTTCCAGTACTTGTACCACGTGCAGTCCTGCGACACCGTCGTTAAAGGCCTTCTTATCGTTCACAATGCAATCCACGAAGTACGCCGCTTCTAACTTCAGTGCTTCCACTTGCTCCACGCGCGGCGCCCACATATCGCCCGAACGGTAGCTGACGAGCAATTGATACACGCCGTCGCCGCTCATTTGCACGCCCTTGTCATAAATCTTGAGCTTCTCGTCGGCTTCCAGATCGTTCCACACCAACATTTTTTTCTCGCCGCCGATTAGCGTAGTGCGCACTTTCACCGGAGACAGCCAATTTACGTTGATGTGTCCGATCATGTTGTTCGGGTAATACAGCGTCAGGAACGCAATATCCGCCACACCATTTAGATGGCGTTCGCCCGTGGCGACTACCGCTTCGGGTTTGCTCTTGATGAGGTAATCCATAATTGAAAGATCGTGCGGCGCCAAATCCCACAGCACATTCACATCGTGCTGAAAGAGTCCCAGGTTCACGCGCGTGGAATCGTAATAATAAAGATCTCCCAGCGTGCCGTTATCGATAAATTCTTTAATGCGCTTCACCGCACCCGTAAACAAGAAAGTATGGTCCACCATTATTTTCAGATTCTTGCGGTCTGCCAGCTCGATCAATTCCTCGGCTTGCGCTGTGGTGCAGGTGAACGGCTTCTCAACAAACACGTGCTTGCCGTTTTCCAATGCTAGCTTGGCTAGCTCGTAATGCGTCCACACGGGAGTTACGATCGCGATGGCATCAATATCCGTAGCGGTTAGGATATCGTTGCACTCGCCGGTCACACGGATATCCGGATAAGACTGCCGTGCGCGGCCTTGTGACTTTGGGCTCTTGTCGCAAATAGCCACCACGCGCGATCGCTCTTGTCCGTGAAAGTTTCGGACGATGTTCGGACCCCAGTAACCGTACCCGACCACGCCCATTCTTATCACGTCGCTTGAGTTTCCTGGTTTCTGAGCTTTTATTGAGCCAGCATCTAGACTGGTAGCCATCTCTTTTTCACCTTGGAATTCAACCCTGCAGGAGCCGAATCGTTGCGCTTATCGGGAAGGAAAAAAACACGCAGAAGACGGAGAACAGTTTAAATCCGAAACCGGTCAGGTGACGTAGTCCCGAAAAGCGTCAGTGTTGCCGAGAGCGTCATGGCGCTAATACGCACCGTCGCCCGTGAATACCGCGCGGGGAGTTTGAAGCAGGATCTTCACGTCCAACATCGGCGACCACATTCTCGAGTACTGCAAGTCAAGTCTTACCATTTCGTCGAAAGTAGTCTTGCTCCGGCCGCGCACTTGCCATAGTCCTGTAATGCCGGGCCTGGACTCGAGCAAGCGCCGGCGGTGCCAAATATCGTAGGCCTCTATTTCGTAAGGAATTGGCGGCCGTGGTCCCACAAGGGACATTTCACCAGTCATCACGTTCCAGAATTGAGGTATTTCATCCAGGCTTGTGCGTCGCATGAATTTCCCGATCCAGGTCACCCGGGGATCGTTCGTAATTTTATAAACGCCCTTTTTGCTTCCTTCTCGCGCCTCCGAATTCGCCTTCCCCGCGATGAAATTCCTAACGTATTCCTTATGGATCGCGGCGTCCGTGGAAACATACATGGACCGGAACTTCAAAAATACGAAGCGCGAACCGAACTGGCCAACCCGCTCCTGACGGAAGAAAATTGGCCCTTTCGAAGTGAGCTTAATCAGTACCGCGAGTATTAGAAAGATCGGTGACAAAAGTAGCAGGGCTACCGACGCGCCTAACACGTCCATCACTCGCTTCGTCAAAAGCGATAACTTTTTCCTTTCTTTAACTTCGAAAAGATCGGGATACATGGTGGGATCAACCGGACGCTGATGCCCGCCTCCCTTCCAGCCGTCGGGAAAGGCGTAAAAAGATATTTGAAAGCTGCTGAGCTGTGTGGCCTTGAACGCATTTTGAAGTCCAGCAGTAACTTTTGCTTCGATTGTCTTCACCGCAGCGTTCACATCGCTGTCGCCAAACTCCGTGAAGATAACTCCAAAAACCGAATTTGCTTCGAACCAGCCCGCCAGGTCCGTCTCACGAATCGATGCTCCCAAAACTACCGCGATCTGCTCCAGAAGAGCATCGGTCTTCTTGTTCTTTAAACCGCCGTCGATCAACATCAAAACCAGATGCTTTCGTGACCGTTCCGACCTTTTTCGTTCGCGCGCAAGCATCCGGCGAAAATGTTCTTCCGGAAGGAAACTGGCCACCTCTCCTGAGCCGTTCCCGTTCCCATCCGACTTCACGAATGCGTTCGGTTTCGCGGCGGGAATACGACTCCCCGGAGGCTGGCTATTCTGGAATCCTTCTTCAGATTTCGATTTCATAAATTCGTAGGACCCTTAGTCCTAGACCACAAGCTGAACTGGACGGCTCTGCGCAACTTCTTTCTCGCGACGCGATGGCTGTGCCGAGCCCACCGAAGCCACCAACGCCGAATCAATTTCCACCGCCACCGAACGCTGCAACAGCGTGACCGAGAGAACTAGGCGATGATGACCCTTGAAATCCATCAAAATTCCTTCCAGACCGCGCAACGGACCGGATTCGATTCTCACTTTCTCGCCGATTTCCAGAAACGGGCAAGGCTGATTCGCGACGCCCGTCGCCATTAATGTCTGCAGTGCGCTGATCTCTGTCTCATCCACAGCCGCCGGAATGCGGTTGAACCCAACGATTTGGACCACACCAGGCGTTTTCAAGATCGGCAGCCTGTCGTGCTGATTAAATCGGCAGAACAAATAGCCCGGGAAGAGCGCCGACTTAACTTCCTTCATGCGATCTGACCAACGTTTTCTGCTTTTATACAGTGGGAGAAACCATTCGTACCCCAGCCCACCTAGATAGTCCGCGACACTTGATTCATGGCGTACTCGCACTTGCAGCGCGAACCACGGATAAGTCATCGTCGCGGTCTTGGCTTCGGGTTGCGGTGTCATTTTCATTTGATTGGCTAGCTGTGCTACCGCCATTAGAGTCCCAATCGACTCTCCATATAAACTGGGGTTGCACGACTGCTGCCACGCTCTCGCTTAGTACCTGTTACCTGTAAGTCATTGCAAATACACAACTTATAAGCAACAACCTCGGTCAAGCCGGCACTTGTGATTCACCAGCTGCATGATTTCGTGAACATTGCTATCCCATAGTTCCAATACTTTTCCTCGCCGCAACTAACACTTAACAAAGGACATAGGGAAACCTCATACAACCATTGCATTTCCCGTCTTCGATTCAAGAGCATTTAATCCTTAAGACTGAACCGCTTTGATCTCTTCTTGTCCGTATGTGGAACCGTAGCCATGGTAGTAGTAGGTACCGTAGACATGAGCCTTCTCAACCGCGTTTAACACTACTCCGACAATGTTTCTGCCTTGCAATTCTTGACAGGCCCTCTCCGCAACGGAAGTCTGCGTTGAAGCGGCGCGAACCACTAGAATCACTCCATCCACATGATCAGCGAGTAGGCTGGCATCCGCTACCGGAAGCAGCGGGGGCGAATCCAAAATCACCCAGTCGAATATCGGTGTCACTCGCTCCAGCAATGTCTTGAGCCGCCCGTTCAAGAGTAGTTCGCTCGGGTTGGCCACTTCCTTCCCGCCCGGTATGAAACAAAGATTTCCTTCCGAGCCGTGTTGAATCACTGCCATCTCATCTGCCTCGCCCAACAGATAATCCGTTAAGCCTGGGGTCGGCGGTGCGCCCAGCGGAACATGCAATCGCGAGCAACGCAGGTCCGCATCGATAATCAGGCACCGTCGATCCGGCTGACGAACGATGGCTTGCGCAAGATTGTTGGTAACGAATGTCTTTCCTTCCGCTGGCAACGAACTTGCGATCAGCAAAGTGCGCAGTTGCTGGCTTCCACGCACTTGGTACAGTCGTGACCGCAAGGTTCTAAATTGTTCCGCTGCGTGTACGCTGAGAGCCGGGTTGTGAAAAATGTTTACATTTAGGTCCGGATGCCAATGCGGATGCGCGCATCGCTGGCACAAATCTTCATAGCGTTTCGAACTTGACGACTGCAGCGTAACCGCCGCGGGCTGTTTGAAAATGTCGGGAAGAACATCTCCTCCCTCGATCGGCGGCATGACGGTTTCCACCGCCGTATTGGGTGCCTGTACAGTCCCTTCGAATGATTGGACAACCGCTCGTTCTTGCTCGGCCTTTTTTAAGGCCTCGTGAATACGGCTCATGATTTCCTCTCGCGGGTTGTCACCGGGATGATGTTCGCTTCGCGAAGGCGATTCAGCAGTTCATCCAGATTCTGTAGCAATACCTGAGCATCTACCGGCGGTTTATTTCCGTTTGAAACGCCGGCTGGCGCAATCGGTTCAATTTCGTCAAGCTGAAATTCTCGCGCCACCTCTTCCACCAGGTGCGCCGGCACCGGGCGCAAATGGTCTACGTAGGCATTAATTAATGCGTGCTCGCAAAGCAGATTCACCACGCGAGGGATGCCGCGTGAATATAAGTGAACCGTCTGAATTGCTTCCTTCGAAAATATCGGTTCTCCGTTGGCTCCCGCTATACGCAACCGTTCGGCAATGTATCCGAATGTTTCCTCTAAAGTCAGCGCGCCCGTCCGGCATCGCAACGTGATGCGCTGGCGAAGCTGGCGAAGTTGCGGCAATTTCAGTTTCTCTTCAAGCTCCGGTTGTCCGGTCAGCACAATCTGCAGAAGCTTCTCGGTGGAAGTCTCCAGATTCGTCAGCAAACGTATTTCCTCGAGCACTTGCAGCGACAAGTTCTGCGCCTCATCCACAATCAAAACCGCCGTTTCGCCTGCGCGATAGCGCTCGAGCAGCCACGAGTTAAGCTTCAGCAGGACTTGGCTCTTATGGCGCGTCTCGCACGGAATTTCGAAGTCCGCCATCATAAAATCAAAAAGCTGGCTGACGTTCACTTGCGAATTGAAAACGAATGCCGTTGCTACCCGCTGTCCATGCAACCAGTCAAGTAACCTGTTCAGCAGAGTCGTTTTTCCGGTTCCCACTTCGCCGGTCAACAATATGAAACCTTTGCGATTTTGAATGCCGTAGGTCAAGCCCGCCAGCGCTTCCTGAATCTGCTTGGTCAGGAAGAGATAGCGTGGGTCCGGGTTTACGTTGAACGGGCTTTCGCGAAGCCCGAAAAATTTCTGGTACATTTCCCTTAGGCTCCCGCTCCGGCGTGTACCGGTGAATCGCCAGGTTTGCCGACTCCGCCGTGCTTGGACTTCCTTGCCATCAAAGGCTCGATCGCGGGAACCATCGCCAGCACCGGAAGCCGCAACGCAAGTTCAACATCTCGTTCGCTCCTGAATGAACTGTCCCGAGATTCCTGGAAGAACGCGATTGCGATGCCGAGAGCTAAGCCGCCGGCCAGACCTCCAAATGCAAACATCGGGCGATTCGGAAACGAAGGCTTATCCGGTAAATTGGCAGGATCCAATATGGAGAAATTCTCGCCTTCCTGGTGCCGCTCGAGTTCCGCCGCCATCGCCGATTGATCGCGTTTTTTCAGCAGATCGTTATAGAAATCCAGCGCTGTCTGGTAATCGCGCGTCAACTCTTTGTATTGCTGTTCGACTGCGGGACTCGATTGCACACGCTCTTGGTACAGCTTGATAGACTGCTGAATTTTCTCTTGCTCTTTAGTTTTTTCGGCAATTACCTGATCCGTAGTGTGGACTTGTGCTCGCAATTGCGCGACTTGAGCCGGCTCCGCCGCCGATTTTGTTGCCTTACCGGAACCGGTAGCCTTAGGGGACTCACTGTCACCCATCTTCTTTTGCAGCGCTGCAATTTGATTCTTGGTTTTAACGACGTCCGGATAATCATCCGTATAGCGCGCCTGCAGGTTCGCCAACTGCGTCTGCAATGCAGTTAGTTGCGCGTCCATCGTTTCCGGATTCGCGCCAGTTTGGGTTGCTTGCCAGGCCGCCACTTGCTGCGTCAGCATCGACTCTGCAAAGCTCTTGTCTTGCTGCGCGCGTGCTAAGGCCTGCGTGGCGGCGTCAAGCTGCGAGGTCAATCCCATTAGAAGGTTCAAGTTTCCTTGCTCTTCGTCCGGAAGTGAGCCGATGTAGCGGCTTTTAAACTCCGCCAGCCTGGCATCCTGCGCATCCAATTTCCCCTTGGCATCTACCAGCTGTTGAGCGAGAAACTGTGTGGTATCTTCGGAACGCTGTTGCCTCAGGCGTAGATTTTCTTCAATGAACATCGAAGTTACCGTCGCGCAAACTTCCTGCGCTGTTCGCGGATTGTCCAGCGTTACAATGATGTGGAACCCGGGCAGCGCCTGCGATTGCGTCTCCGCCATCGGCTGCACCGGAGTGACTTGGATACTTTTCTGCAGGCGCGCCACTAACTCTTCCACCGGCACACGATTCACGTCGTTCGCATACATTCCAAACTTGTGGATAATCGGTTCCAGTCTGGTCCTGCTGAGTATTTCTTCCTGCATGCTGGCCAAGCGCTCGTTAATTTCCGTCGAGACCACCGGCTTTACAAAATCCGCCGGTACCGTCGGCTGCTCGATGAGCACCAGCGTTTGCGACGTGTAGCGGTTCGGAAGCAGTCGTGAGACTCCGTAGGCCAGCGGTCCGCCGACCACAGCCAACACCGTTATCAAAATCCATCGCCGCCGAAGTATTGCGGTGTAGTCCGCGAATTTTAATTCTCGTTCAATCATGCCATCCTCTTTTGGCGGGCGAGCTCCCCGCTTAAAACGCTCTGGGTCTTCCGCGCCAGGCCAGCCCTACACTGACTAGGTTGCGGGTGTACGAGCCGCCGCAGGTGTTGCCCTCGCAAAACGTTGCGTCCGAGTTCTGGTACTGAAACTGGTATCCCAGAATCACCTGAAAGGTCCGTCCGATGGGATGCGTCAAATGCCCGCCGGCAGACCAGTAATCGAACGTTCCATTCAGAACGGGAAAATTCGCTATCGCAACCGCGAGACCGCTGTTTCGCGCGTACCCGACTTCAACGTCCCCGGTGAGCGTCCTGGATATTTGGTGCGAAACTGTTCCTAGCACCGTATTCCCAATTGCACCCGCGAGCACGCCAGATCCGCCCGTCACACCATGTGTGTACGTCGCAAAAAAGCCGGTTCGCTGAAGCTGATAACTTAAGGTCGTGTTTAAGGACCACAGCAGGTCGGTCGTAGAGCCGCAGGCTACTCCCGTAACTTCGCATTTAAGTCCTGTGGCAAATATGGCGTATTCGGGTCCTGCCGCGATCTGGAATGCCATCCGGCCGGTTACCCGGCGTCCATAGGAGAGTAGTGCGCTATGCGTATCGATTGATTGCGCGAAATTACTATAGCGAAATCCATTGTAGACGTAGGAAATCCCGATACCGTCGGTCTTGCTTAACTGGTGGTTGTATCCCGCCTGAGCGTAAATTTCCGTGCTGTTCAGCAAGTCCTGATCGAAAAAATACAGCTCCGAATAGCCGCCTGAAAACGTCAGCGAAGATCGCCTCGATAGTTTTACGTCGGCCTGCACTGCTGTTGCATTGGTAAGCCGCTGCCCAAACGCGTTCAAAATTGTTTGGTCCGAGCCGAACGGCAAGCCAATCGGAACTCCAATCGTCGTCGGGATTCCTCCGAAACCGATGTTTCCGAAAGCAAGTTCAGGCGTGTACCTAAGTTCGTCGATTATCGTCAGCGTCCAGTGACGAAAAGAAAATTGGGCTTCCAAATTTGCATCCTGCAAGATTCCGTTACCCGTTCCGCCGCCGGTAGAAAAAACTCCGCCTCCCAAATAGTCAAACGTGAGTTCGGAATTGCCGGAAAATCGGTGCACGTCGACGCCCCCGATGACAGATGTCCAGGCTGTCCATCCCCCGCCCCCGCTCTCAGGCGGCTCAGAGTCACCGATCAAATCGACTTCCGCGTGAGGTTGCCAGTAACTGTGGCGATCCAGCGGCACGCCCAGTGACAAATCCTGAATCCCGGTCAGCGGCCGAGTATCTGGAGCCAACTGCATCGGCTCGTTGGCGGTGTCGCCGTTATCTGCCTGCGACGCTAGCGGAGACTTGTAAGCTGGAATCGGCTGCTGGGCTTCTTGCGGTTTGTCCGGTTGTTGCGTCTGATCTGGTTGTTGGGGTTGTGACTGGTCTTGGGCCTGAGCAACGGACACACCCATCGCCATAACGAAAATTAATGTCCCGGCGATTCGATACAAACTTGTCATTTATCCCTCTAAGGAACCACGATCGTGTCGCCGGCTTTCAATACAATGTCCTGCTCCGCATGTTTTCCGCTCACCACATCTTTGTAGTTGAACGGATATTTCACCTGCTTCCCATTTTCCAGCCGCAGAACATAAATACCTTTCATCTTCGCGAATTGCGTAAAGCCGCCCGCGCTTGAAAGACCGCGTAGCACTGTGGTTCCAGGCAACAGCGGAAAAGCGCCGGGTCGCGTCACTTCGCCCAAAACATAAATTCGCTGGCTATTAATGGCGGTGACGATCACGGTAACTTGCGGGTCTGTCACGAACTTTTTCAAGCTCGCTGTGATTTGCGCTCCTAGTTGTGTCGGCGTCAAACCAGCCGCTTGCACATCATTCAGCAGCGGAAGCGAGATCTTTCCATCCGGTCGCACCGGGACCGTTCGTGAAATATCGACTTCTTTCCAGATGTTCACGTCGATCACATCCTGTGGCCCAATAACGTAGTTCGGATCCTCTGTCGCTACGCGCTGTGGCGTACCCGATCCAGACTGCGCCGCGGGCTGTGTTTCCGGCTGCGGTGTCCGCTTGCTCCCGTCCTGTTGAGCCAAAGTCGGAATCGCGGCTAAAAGCGCAACCACTAGTAAACTTTGCAATCCTTTAATCATCTTCTCTCCTGCTTCCGAGTTACTCAGTTTGGGTCTCTGGCAGCCCAATCTGTTTCAATTTATATAGAAGCGATTTGTAGCTGATCTGTAATTCTTGCGCCGCTCGCTTACGATTCCAGCGAGTGCGCGCCAGCGCTTCTAAAATCATCCCTCGCTCTGCTTCTCGAGAAGCGGCTCGAGCCGCAGCTTTCAACGAGTAGCTGCGCGTTTCCACCGGCGGGGTTCGCACTTCAACTGGTGCCGCCGCGGCCTCCGGCAGCGCCAGATTCTCATCGCCCAGCGCCACGATTTTCTTAACCACATTTCCCAATTGGCGTATGTTCCCGGGCCAGGAATAGTCAAGAAACCTTCGCAGTGTGCGCGGACTCAAGGTAGGTCTTGGACGTCCAAATTCCGCCGAATATCTCGTCAAAAAAGATTCCACCAGAATGGGAATATCTTCTTTCCGGTCCCGCAGCGGAGGAAGGCGCAAGCACGCGCCGGTAATGCGATAATAAAGTTCGCTCCGAAATCGCCCTGCTCGCATTTCTTCATCCAAATTCCGGCTGGTCGTCGAGATCACTCGTGCTCCGAGAAAACCACGCCGAGGCCTCAGGTCGCCATCCGGCAACGCGTAAAGAAGACTCCGTTGGCAGCCCGTGTCAAGTTCGCTGATTTCGTCGAAGAAGACAGTTCCAGGCTGGAATCGAGCCAAGTCGTCCGAGTCATTACTGTTGATATCTAATCCAAGCTCGCCCGCAAAGTTTGCGGCGTTCATCGACGCACACGCTATCTTCACCAACGCGGTATCGCCATTCGCTGAAAGGCGGTGAATCCTTTGGGCAAACATTTCCTTGCCCGTACCGCTTTCTCCGACTAACAAAACAGGAATGTTGGTCAGGGCGATTTCCGCCACCACATTCTCGAGGCTTTGCATTGCCGCCGACATGCCCGCTACAAAGCCCAATTCCCCTCTTACAGGTTCAACTGCGATATCACGGCTTGCCATAGAGCTTCTCATCCTCGGTCATAGGCGAATTGGTGTACATAGGACTACCCGTTCATCGAGCACTAAATGCAAGGCCACTGCCAAGGCTGGTACCCCAACAAACGGCGGCCGGAATCGCTTAAGCCGATTACTATCTGTCGCTTAGGGCCGATCCCTCCCAAGCTGTTCCTCCGGGATGCAATCTTGGAAATCCTAGCAAACTTCCACGTTTGGGTAATTAGCTTCCGCTTAGTGCCCGATTGGCGCTCCCAATCATACGCAATCATAGAGAGTAGAGCTGCTCGTTCGAAGTTACATCGGCATGACACAGTTAGAACTGCGCCCGTAAGCACTTTACCGTCTGTAGTATGCGTCAGGAAACCATGGCTCTCGGCCGCCATACTTCTCTGGATTGCCTCGGAACCTGAGGATAGAATTACTGTGCGTCCTCAATCGAGCGATGACAACCCCTCGCGGAGTGGTCGAGAATGAACGTCGGTAGAAAGCTAACTTTCTGCGCAGCGCTCGCGCTCGCCCTGGTCGCCGGGTGCTCTCGCGATCCGCAGGTCCGCAAAAAGCAATTTCTCGACAAAGGCATCGCGTATTTCGAGAAGGGCAACTGTGACGCAGCGGCTATTGAATACGATAACGCGATCCAAATCGATTCCGGCTACGCCGCCGCGCACTACGAGTTGAGCCGTTGCCTGGCAAAAAAGGGCGAGTGGGCACATGCTTTCCAGGAGCTTTCCCGCTCGGTTCAGCTCGATCCCAACAATTCGAAAGCCCAGCTCGACCTCGCTGATTTGTATCTCGCCGGCCGCAGGTTTAAAGACGCCCGCGATCATGCTGCTATTGTCTTGCGCAATGATCCGCAAAACGCCCGCGCTGAGGTAATCGTTTCCAACGCGGATGCCGCGCTGGGAGATTCCGAAAAAGCTTTGAGCGAGGCCCAACAAGCGGTGCAGATGGATCCCAATCGCTCTCTGTCTTACCTGAATCTCGCTTTCACGTACGAACGATCGAGCGATGTCGCTGCTGCGGAGCAAAACTTCGTGAAAGCGCTCTCGCTGGATCCGAAATCCGCGTCTTCCACAATTGCTTTAGGATCTTTTTACCAACGGCAAAAGCGCTGGAGCGACGCTGAAAAACAATTTAATGCTGCCATCGCGATGGAACCTCAAAATCCGGCTCCACGCGTTGCCTTGGCTAATCTTTATCTTTCACAAGCAAAGAAGCCGGAAGCTGAGCAAACCATCCAGCAAGCCAAAGCGGCGCTGAAAGATAATCCGGCGGGCTATCGAATGCTCGGCGATTTTTATTTGAGCCAGGGAGAATTGGACAAAGCTGCCGACGAATTCGGCGCTCTCTATTCTCAACATCCCAAAGACAAAGCCATTGCCGAAACTTACGCACAGCTTTTGGTCCAGCAGAATCATTTGGACCAAGCAAGCAAGGTGAACGATACCAACCTGAAAAATTTCCCTTCCGATCCTGGCGCCGTAATTCTGAAGGGCGCGATTTTGAATCGGCAGCAGAAGCAGTCCGATGCCGTCCCCGTCCTGGAGCAAGCGGTAAAAAATGCGCCGGACAATGCCGTTGGCCATTTTCAACTTGGTCTCGCTTACGCCGGAACCAAAAACCTGGGTCAAGCCGAAACTCAATGGCGGGAAGCCGTGCGCTTGCAACCGACCATGCCGGATGCTCATCGCGCTCTTGCTACCCTGGCGTTGCAAAAACACGATGCAAAACTTCTTGCGGAGAGCGGCGCAGCTTTGAAATCTATCGCGCCAGGTTCCTCCGATGGATACATTTACGAGGCTCAAGCCGCCCTCTGGCAAGGCAATCAGGCTGCCGCGGAAGCAGATCTTAAACGGGTCATCGAAATAGCTCCGCAGAATCCGGCCGGCTACATTCAGATGGGCGAACTACGTTTGGTCCAGAAAAAAATAGAGGAAGCTGAGAAGTATTTCGCTCAGGCGCTCAAGCTAGATTCATCATCGTCTGATGCGCTCGCAGGCCTGGTGAACATCGCGGTGGAACGCAAAGACCTAGCCAAGGCTATGCGCTTGGTGCAAGACCAGATCGCGCTCGTTCCCAACAGCAGTAACTTTTATTTTCTCCTCGGACAACTCGAACTTCACTCCCAGGAACAGCCCAAAGCGGATGCTGCTTTTCGCAAAGCCGTCGAACTCGATAAGAACAACGTGCCCGCCGTGCTCTCGCTCGGTGGCTTACAAGTTGCCGAAGGCTCGGTCGATCAAGCCATCGCCACCTACCAGCAAGCCATCCAGAAAACCCCTGGCGACGCTCGCCTCTACACCGGCTTAGGCGGAGCACTCGAAGCACACCAGGATTGGCAGCAGGCCCAAGAAGCCTATAGAAAAGCTTTGGAAATCCAGCCGGACTACGCTCTGGCCGCGAATAATCTCGCCTACGTAATGCTCGAGCACGGCGGCGACATCAACGTAGCTTTTTCCCTCGCGCAAGCGGCACGCAAAGGGCTGCCCAATGAAGCATTTTCCGCCGACACTCTCGGTTGGGCTTATTACAAGCAGGGCAGCTATAACGCCGCTATTGGAGCATTGCAGGAAGCCGTAAAAGCCAATCCCGAAAATTCCACCTATCACTATCACCTCGGTTTGGCTTATCAAAAATCCAATAATCTCCCCATGGCGAAAAAGGAATTCGCAAGCGCGCTACTGCTTAAACCCAACCCAAGCCAGGCGGAAGAGATCAGAAAAATACTCGCATCTCTCTCACCGGGAAAATGAATTTTCAAAATCTAGACCTAGTATGAGTTTCTGTTATCACCAGCAACCTAACGGGTCGCGGGAAGCAAACTGTGTTTACTCGCAGTTTGGCGCTTGTTAGTATTTCCGCCATCAGAAAATTGGTATTCCAAGGGTGCTCATGCAACGGTATCGCTTAGGACTCGGCCTGACTCTGGTGGCGCTATTAGCGCTGGGACTTGTCGGATCCCATCCGAAGACGACTCGCGCCGAGCCTCGCTATATGTTCCTCACCGTAACAGATTTCGAAGTTGGAATTTCTTACCGCCAGGCCCAGTGGCACGCTCCCATCGGACAATTGATTGTTCCGTGCTCTTACGCTGACCGTTTCGCGGCGACCATCGATTGGAACGACGGCACCGGTGAACACAAACCTGACATCAACATCGAAAAAAAAATGATCCAGACGACTCCCGCGGTTCAAAGCGGCACCTATCTTTTCTGGGATGACGAACACATCTCGACCACGGTGGGCACGCAAATTGTAACGACCAAGCTGTCGCTGCACTGCCTCGGAAATCCTCCAGGAGACCAGCAATACATTTATCGGAATGTGATCGAGGTGCACTCCAGAGTCCCGGTCAATCAAGTTCAGTTCACGAGGAATGGAAAGAGCATTGACACCGTAAAAGGGCACGATGTCGTCGATTTGACGATCACTCTCGACGCTCCGGCGCCTGCCTCAGGAACCTGGGTGCGGCTTGAAGTAACGCCGCCGGGCAATCTTAACTCGCTACCACCGTATGTTCGAGTCTCGCCGCAAGAGACCGAGGAAACTATATCGAATTTGGAGTTAAGAAGACCGAGCGCGGATTTTACCGTTCAGGTGACAGCATCCACCGTAGGCCGCCCGCAAGAATCCCAAAAGCTTACAGTGACGCCGTAAAGCCAAAGCTGAAGCCGTAATGCAAATTCGTTCCTGTTGTGCTCATATTTTCACAAAACCGGCAAATGAATTCCGGCTTGGAGATTTTTTCCACTGCCAGTCAGCTGTAGCCCTTCTAGGAAGCGCGTTTTCATGGATTTAGATCGTAGTTCGAGCCCCTCACTACGCTGGTTCGGCCATTCAAATGCACGTTCACGTTGTACTTTTAATACCTCACTGGGGATTGGAGCAACTCGATCAATGCACCACGGTTTTTTCCATCCGGCACGACTCACCGCTGGCTCGCATCAGACCCGGACTATTTCGGCGATCTGCCTCCAAACTGCGCTGGTGCTTTTGGCAATTCTCATGCCGTCGCTTTCTGCTTCGGCTCAGACGAGCATCCTGACTCAGCATTACGATACGTTGCGCACGGGCCAGAACATCAACGAAACTATCCTGACTCCCGCCAACGTGAACACCACGTCATTCGGAAAAGTATTTTCGATATCCGTCCAAGGGTATGTTTACGCGCAACCTCTTTATGTCCCTGGAGTGGCCATTCCGGGGAACGGAACCCACAACGTTTTATATGTCGCCACCGAGCATGACTTCCTTTACGCCTTTGACGCAGATAACGGCGCGCAATTGTGGCTAGTAAATTTTTTGGTCAATGGGGCCACCCCTCTTTCACCCAGCGACGTTGGCAACACTCAGGACATCAATCCGGAGATAGGGATTACTGGCACGCCGACGATCGATCCCACCTCTAAGACTCTCTACGTCGTGGTCAACACAAAAGAAAGCGGCAAGCTTATTTACCGCCTGCACGCCATCGATATCACCACTGGCGCGGAAAAACTCGGCGGTCCAGTTTTGATCACCGCTTCGGTACCCGGAACAGCCCCGGACGGCAATGGCTCAACCGTCCCGTTGAATCCACAATGGGCGAATCAACGCCCGGGCCTTCTCCTCCTGAATGGCTACCTTTACATCGGATTTTCCTCACATGGAGACAACGGTCCCTGGCACGGGTGGGTCCTCGGATATAACGCAACTAGTCTCGCCCAAACAGGCGCCTGGTGTACCTCACCGAATGGAAAGGGCAACGGCATTTGGGGAGCCGGCTCGGGACTCGCCGCGGATGCCGCAGGCAACGCGTACGTAGCAACAGGAAATGGCGATTACACTGTCCAAACGCCCGCTCCTCCGCCATCTTCAACCATCGACTTCGGTGACAGTCTCGTGCGCCTGAGCCTCACCAACGGAGTTCCAGTCCCGACGGATTATTTCACGCCGTATAACCAAGCCTCCCTTGATTCCGGTGACGCAGACGTGGGGTCCGGAGGTGTCCTTGTTCTCCCCGACCAGCCCGGTCCTTTTAACCATATTTTGCTGCAGAGCGGAAAGCAGGGATCGCTGTACGTCGTGAACCGCGACAAAATGACGAGCGACGGCAGTCACTATTGCAATGGCTGCTCCAGCGATCCGGAAATTATCCAGACCGTATCGCTTGGCGGCGGACTCTGGAGCATGCCAACCTATTGGAACAGTCAAATCTATGTTTGGAGCAGTGGCGGACATTTGGAGGCCTACTCGCTGACAAACGGTATGGTTTCTCAATCTCCGACTTCTACGTCGGGCGAAGCCAGCAATTTCCCCGGCTCCACTGCCGTTGTTTCTTCCAACGGAACCAGCAACGGAATCGTGTGGGCGGTCGAATCAGACGCCTACAATTCCAGTGGCCCCGCTATTCTGCGCGCCTACTCCGCAAACGATGTCGCCGATCTGCTGTACGGCTCCAATCTTACGAGTGGACGCGACACACTCGGATCAGCGGTGAAATTTGTGGTGCCGGTCGTCACCAATGGAAAAGTATATGTAGGCACCCAAAACGAAGTGGATGTTTTCGGATTGATATCGGGAGTAACGCAAGCGGTCGCGCCCGCTTTTAATCCGGCAGGAGGTTCTTATAACGTTGGCACCCAAGTCGCCATGAGCACCTCAACGCCGAATGCCTCCATCTACTACACCACCGATGGCAATCCTGCTACCAGCGCCTCCACTCTCTACACCGGTGCTATCACCGTTACTGAAACCACTACATTCAACGCCATCGCCGTTAGTCAGGGCTACATCCAGAGTACCGACGCATCTGCCACCTACATAATTCAGGACCAAGCCGCCCCGCCTGATATATCGCCCGCTGCTGGAACTTATAGTTCTGCCCAAACTGCTCAGTTATCGGATACTTCGCCTACCCCAACAATTTATTACACGACGGATGGCTCCAAACCGAATCACAATTCGCCGCAATATTCGAAACCCATTTCTGTCACTTCAACCGTCACGATCAATGCGATCGCATCCTCCCCTGGCTTGAACGATAGTCCCGTCGTAACAGCAATGTTTACGATCGATCCGAATGCCACCACAATAAATTTCGGCATGGGTTTCGCCACGCCGACCGGTCTGCAATTCAACGGGTCCACCGACTTGGACGATAGCCGCCTGCAATTGACAAATGGCGGATCTAACGAAGCCGGAAGCGCATTTTTTGAAACTCCAGTAGATATCAGCAATTTCACGACGGACTTCACCTTCCAGCTTTCCGACGCGCAGGGCGATGGAATGACGTTTACACTCCAGAACTCCTCGGCGGCCGCTACCGCCCTGGGCCCCAATGGCGGAGGGCTGGGATACGGTCCCGATACGCCCAGCGGAACTCCTGGGATTTCCAATAGCGTAGCGGTGAAATACGATCTCTATAGCAATGATGGAGAGGGCGACGATTCGACCGGGCTTTATACAAACGGTGCTTCGCCCACCGTGCCCGCCAAAGATATGACTTCGTCTGGAGTCATCCTCAGTAGCGGCGACACCATGACCGTCCATATCACCTATGACGGCTCAACTCTCACCATGACCATCACTGACTACACCGTCAACGCAACCTTTACCACCAGCTGGCCTATCAACATTCCGCAGACGATTGGTGGGAACATCGCTTACGCTGGTTTTACAGCTGGCACCGGAGGATTTACCGCCAGCCAGAAAATAGAAACCTGGACATTTGCCTCAACGCCTTCTGCTACCCAGGCGCAAGCTCCAGTAATCACCCCAAAGGGAGGCAAAATCTCCACCACGCAAACCATTTCTATCTCCGACGTCACCACCGGCGCGGCAATATTTTTTACCACGGACGGCAGCATGCCTTCTCCCGGCCAGGGAACCACGCAGCAATACAACGTGCCCTTTACACTTCCCGCTTCCGCGACGGTGAAAGCGATTGCGACTGCCAGCGGGTTTGCGACGAGCGCTCTATCGGCGCAAAGCTTCACTGTCCAGCGTGTCGTTATGCCGGTCCTCGCCCCGACTGGTCGCGCAATCCTGACCACGCAGACCATCTCAATTACTGACGGCACCACCGGCGCCGCGATTTATTACACTACTGACGGGACAACACCCTCGCCGGGGATGGGATCCACGCAGCAATACCTCGCGCCTTTTACTCTTGCTTCACCGACAACCGTGAAGGCAATCGCGACCGAGAGCGGCTATCAAGCTAGCGCTACGGGTTCGGCAACGTACACTTTCCAAAAGGCTTCGTCGCCTGTGGTTACTCCCAAGAGCGGTACAATTGCCACAACTCAAACAATTACCCTTACGGACAGCACCTCCGGGGCAGCAATTTACTACACCACCGATGGAACCGTGCCCTCGCCGGGTCAAGGAACTACGCAGAAGTTCGGTTCGCCGTTTACGCTCTCCGCCTCGGGTCCCCTGAAAGCGATCGCAATTGCGGCCGGCTATTTAAATAGCGCCCTAACCACCACATCGTTTACCTTGCAACGTGCTACGAACCCAACGTTCAGTCCCACCGGAGGAACGATCTCATCGACGCAGCCGATTACCCTCTCCAACACCACTACCGGCGCCGCGATCTACTACACCACTGACGACAGTGCACCTTCCCCGAGCATGGGAACTACAAAAAAATATGGCTCGCCTTTCACGCTCTCCGTTTCCGCCACCGTTAAAGCTCTCGCCGTCGCGCCCGGTTACGTGAACAGCGCAATCGCACAAGCAAACTACACCGTCCATTAAACTCTTAGGCATGGAAAGCAAACCCTTCCGCACGCGCCACCGTTAGCGCGTATATCACGCATTTCGGCCGAGAGAGCAGATTTCTATTAGCATCTACGCCACCGAGATTCGCCCCGCTGCTTGCCATCCCGCCCTTCCTGGATGATGCTAAACAAGGGATATAGCGCCTGCACGTCACCGTACTCGCAAGTGCGTCCCGCGGACTTGAAATCGTTCTTGGGGAGGACCGCATGAAACTGGGGCCTGAATCACTGACTCGGTATTTTAAGTTGCCGGCTCTCATTATTTTCCTTCTTCTTCTGCCTCGGTCCGCATCGGCCCAAAAAAGCGCACCACCGCCGCCTCCTCCTCCAAAGAAGAGCGCATCGGAGCCATCGCATCCTACTCCCGCGCCTACGCCACATCCGGTGAGCCATGACAACTCCGGACATCCAGGTGGAGACGCTGGCAAAACGGGGAGCGCAAGCTCGCAAGGCGGAAATCGCACGAACACAAACAGCGCGACTAATACCCACACCTCCACGGCACCGAATTCAGGTGGCAACCGGACAACCGGAAGCGCAGCAAACGCGAATCGCTCTAATACCAACGCGAACAATCGCAACAGCCGGACTCCCGCTGCGAAACCTGCCCAACCAGAAAATGAAACAATCGTCCAGGACATCACACCGAATTCAGCGAGCGGCAAGTCTGGCGCGAACTCAAGAGGAACTGGAAATTCTCCGCCGGCAAACGGGAAGACCGCCTGGGGTGCTCCAGTCAACAAGAACGCAGCGAATGCAAATCGCGTCAACAATCAACCCGGAACACATCCGCTGCCCAACGGCGGCTCGAAGACAGTAAAGGCCAACGGCAGCGCGGTGGAAAAAAACAAGGACGGAAAAGTTACCAGCGTGACCACGGCGAAAGGCGTGACCGTAAAGTTTGACGCGCACGGGCATCCGGCGGCGATCCATGACGGCCATGGCACAACCATCAGCCGCGGGCCGCATGGCGAACGCAGAGTGGAAACGGTGCGCGCCGATCACACTCGGCTGGTGTCCACAGGAGGTCATCGCGGATTCGCCGAGCAGCATTTCACGCAAGGCGGAAGAGATTACGCCAGGCGGACTTACTTCGATCACGGGCACGTCTACGCGCGCGTCTATCATCCTTACTTCTATGGCGGATATCCTTTTTACACCTACGTTCCTCCCTTCTATTTTGGAATAGCATTTTATGGCTGGGCGTACAACGGATGGGCGGCACCGGTGCCGTACACCTGGGGATGGTCTGGGTCACCTTGGTACGCGCCTTACGGCTACTATTTCAGTCCCTACCCTGCGTATCCAGCGCCGGCTTTTTGGCTGGCTGATTACGCCATCGCGGCGAGTTTGCAAGCCGCTGCGGAAGAAGCGGGCTCCGCAAGCTTGCGCCACCAGCCGGGATTGGTGCTGGCCTCGGCGCGTCTCGACGAGCAGAAGGGCGGGCCGGTAGTGATGACCAAAGAGCTGAAGGACACCATCGCCAAGCAGGTGAAAATACTTATCGCGGACGAGAAGGCATTCGCCGCGGCACAGAAAAATTTGCCTTCGGACGAAGACGCGGAGCAAGTTCCGCCGTCGCTTGACCCCCGCTTTACGCTGTTCATTGCCTCCTCCAGCGCAAGCCTTGATACTAACGACGGAGGATGCGCGATTACCGCCGGAGACATTGTCCGGCGTACCGAAGACACACCGGACGGAGAAAGCACCCTGGGCGTCGAGGTGGTCAGCAGCAAGAAAGACGACTGCGCCGTGGGAACTGCTTCGCGCATGACGCTGGACGACCTGGAGGAAATGTACGACAGCTTCCGCCAGAAGATTGACGATGGACTGAAATCACTTTCCGAGAGCCAGGGCAAAGGCGGAATTCCGAACGCACCAGCAGCTACCGTGCACGCGCTTCCTGAAGGTCAGGCGACTCCCGACCCCACTGTTGAATCCGATCTACAAAAACAGCAGGAAGCTGCTGATGCAGCCGAGAAGGATGCGCAGGGCGCTTCGGCGGATAGCGGCGCCGCGAATTAGTTCGGGCCACCGGATGGCCAGTGCGGACGCCATTGCCGCACGTTACCAGAAGACTGACTTACTAAAAACCATGCCTTGCCTTGAATTTTTCTCCAGTTTGAGCCGCGTCGGAGCTGAAGATACTCTGCGCTGGTAAACCTTCGAGAGGGACTTCGAAAGCGTTGATCAGTTTCTGAACGGGCCGTCCGTTCCGCTAATGCAAGTTTTCAACCCGGGGCACAATCGCAAAGACAGTTTAACTTCGATGTAAGAGTTTGTGGCACTGGGCGCACAAGGTGATGAGATTCTCCAAGCAATCATCTCCCAGACGACTTCGCCAGTTCATGTGATGAACCTGCAAGTCATAGGCCGTCCCACAGTTCTGACAACGCCATCTGTCTCGTTCGAGGACTTGTTGACTTAACGTAGCGTATGCTCCCGGTTCCAATCGCAGACGGGGTCGCTTCTGGTTTAATCCGGACACGAAGTCTCTCGCACCTGCTTGAGGAATTGGCACTGCTGTGAATCCGGCATTAATTCGTATAGCGTTCGGAGCGAGACAAGCAAGCTTTCCGGATTTGCATCTTGTAAATGCGCGCCTGCCAAAAAGTCCGCGCAAATCATTTCCAGGCAGTATCCCCGAGATTTGTCACTCCCCAGCATGAGAGCCGCCGTCTCGAGGGCGTGCTCCAGCACGGGCAGCTGACTTTTGTAGAGTTTGAAGTAAATGATCTCCCACGCCTCCGTTTCCTGGCCTGTCAGGTGGCGCTCTACTTCTCGCTTGAATGCTTCCTTCGGCAGCTCCTTGGCTTTGTGCAACCAGGTTGCACAATCGAACTCATTTCCATCTCGACGTGCCACTTTGGCCATCTCCGTAGCTTTACTCCAACCGACCTCGCGAAGATGTTGTTTTGGAATCCGTGTCAAATTTTCGTGAATGGCCATTAGGTAATAAGCCTTCCGCCGCGATTCGGGGAATCGTTTCTCTAAGTATTCATCGAACGACTTCAGATTCTCTAGCCTCCAGTACTGCCCTGCTCGCACTTCGCACAAGTATTGACCTAACTCGACAAAGCGCTGGTCGCTTTCCCGTTCTTTTGATTGTTCCCAGGACAAAATCTCGTCGATCTTGCCCAAGACAGCCGCGGCTCGGCGTCGATTAAGCTCTGGAGACATAAGCGGCCGTCCGTTAATCAAGCCCGTCAAGCCAATCAAGATCACTCGCTCCTGGCCGGCGAATTAAATTCACATCGACCATGGTTTTGTCATTCAGGCAAAGACCTAGATGCGAGCAGCTGGTGCAGCCATTCTGGGGAAAACGGATTCCGCTGTGCGCAGGAAACTGAGCTGTTTCCACCTGGCCGACTGTTGTTTCGACCAGCCGACCAAACTCGCGGCGCTGTTCCTCCGAGATCGTTGCCTTCAAATATTGAATCTCGGGTAGCTGCTTTCGTACGAACACAACCAATGCAACATCGGAAATACCGCTGATCCAGGAATAGCAAATGAGTTGCGGATCTAATGTCAGCAACCCTTCCGGCTCTTCCGGATACCGGCTCGTCGTAGTTTTCCAGTCAATCAAACAGTCCGTGCCATCGACCGCACCGAGAGCGTCGATATAAGCAACGAAGTCGTTATTTTCCGGCAGAGTTCGAAGCATCTTTACCTGGAGGCTTTCCTTCGGACGGGAGATGCGAACGCGATCGTCTTGAGCGAATTTCTGAAGTAAATGGACTCCTTGGTGGACCAAGCGGTCCCAGGAATCACCTTTCTTGTATTCGAACGGAGTATCCCGAAAAGCGCCCCATTCCTTGAAAAGTACTGCGGACGGATCCCCTCGGCGGAAGTAAGCACCAAGGGCGGTTTCAAAGCAACGACCGAAGACCATCGCTGCGCGCGAATCTTTTTCCCGCCATCCATCCAGATAGCGGTAGCGATAGCTGCGA